>Ga0265298_10000382_pt1 | contig 66233 bp, 60 predicted proteins | sample AusTroGonzalo_MG_3_FD_193486 | JGI IMG/M metagenome (GOLD analysis project Ga0265298, IMG submission 193486) | Bovine rumen microbial communities from tropical cattle in Woodstock, Queensland, Australia - Gonzalo_01 | ecosystem: Host-associated > Mammals > Digestive system > Stomach > Rumen ... | reverse complement strand
AAAACCCTTCTGGTAAAAATACACTTTCACGCCAAACTTCAGCACATCTGCCACATACGAACGTGAGCCCCATTGAGTCATCTTAGTATCTGACTTCTCAGGTATCATCAGCCGGACATCCACCCCAGCCATAGCTGCCGTTTGCAGCGTGTTGAGCATGGCCTCGGTAGGCAGGAAATAAGGCGTTTGAATATAAAAATACTTTTTTGCATTACTTAGGGCCTTCATCAATCCCATCACGATTTCCTGTCCTGGTTGTACAGGTGAGCTGGTAACGACCTGTATGATTGAGTTACCCATAGCACCTACCATAGGAAAATAGTGAGCAGATGTCAACAAAGTACTATCAGCAAAATACCAATCTAACAAGAATGCAGTTTGCAAGCCATGAACGGCCTTGCCTTTAATCATCAAATGCGTATCTCTCCATATGCCCCAGGATACCCCATTTACATAGCGGTCAGCCAGATTCATACCTCCTATAAAACCAGTATGTCCATCAATGATGATCAATTTCCGATGATTACGGTAATTGGCCTTATTGGTAAACAAAGGGAACCTTACCTTCAGAAAGCTCCTCACCTCTATGCCTGACTCCATCATGGCATCAAAGAAGGATTTGGGTGTCTGCCAACTGCCAACATCATCGTATATCACACGTACCGCTATGCCCTGACGAGCTTTAGCAATTAACACATCACGTACTCTTCCCCCTACCTCATCATCCGCAAAGATATAGGATTGCAAGTGAATATGGTCTTGGGCTTGCTCGAGTTCCTGCAAAAGGGTATCTATCCACGCAGATCCATCAATAAAAATCTCTGTCTTATTATTGGCATATGGGAAAGCATGATTGGAGTGTTGAAACAAGGATATCAATCCCTCATAATCTGCAGGTACAACATAGTCGGCTTGAGACAGGTATTCTTCTTCTGGACGCTTCAGCAGTTTACTGTAGCTACGGCGACTGATAATCTGGTCACGCCTATGTGTTCTTCCAAAGAAGATATAAAACACTAACCCTATGACAGGCAGAAAGACCAGCACCAATACCCAGGCGATGGTCTTAACAGGATTGCGGTTCTCCAGCACCACCACCCAGATGGTGCTGACAATCACCGCTAAGTATATCAGATAAACTGACCACGAAGCAATCAATCTAACTATTTCGTTCCATTCTATCATTTTATTCTGTTGGCCTACGACCACCGCCAAAACCTCCGGGACGGCCACCGCCAAAACCTCCAGGAGGGCCTTGGAAACCGCCAGGACGGCCACCTTCAAAGCCGGGACCACGTTGTTGTTGACGAGTATTTTTACCTCCAAAGATGTTCAGACGGTAGATAAAGTGTACCATCACATAACTGTTGATGGCATTGTATTGGTTCACAGAACGGCCGTTTGCCGTCAGTGATCGCATAATCGTACTCTGCTTCTTTAGAATATCATATGCCTCTACACTCAGTGAAGCAGCACCCTTGAAGAACGTCTGAGATATCTGCGCATTCCAGATCAGTTCGTCACGGTTCATACTACTGTCAGTATATCCTCGACGAGACTGGTTAGTAATGTTCGTAGAGATGGTCATGTTCCAAGGCAGCATGATCTGGGTATTCGCACCATAAGAAAAGTTGTAAGGCTCTTGGTTGTTCTGCGAATTGAGCTTATTGCGTTCAATGTTGAAATTGATAGCTCCATTGATGCCAAACTCAAACCAATCGTTACGATACGCACCATTCACTCGCTCGCCCAATGTCAAGTTAGTGGTGGTATTCTTCTCTTCAATATGGGTCTTGTTATCAGTCAGGTAGCCCACGTTGTTCGTATATCCCACTGAAGTGAAGGTATTAATGGTATATTTTTGGTTCTTTAAGGCTGTATTATAGTTGAACATACCATTGATATTCCAGTTGCCGTTAATATTCTTCGGCATGGTAGTCCATCCACCCGTCTTCTCGTTATAGATACGGCTATTACTGATGCTGTTCTGCGATGCATTAAAGAACACGTTGGCAGAAATACCACGTTGACGTTCTGCATTATATGTATTATAGAACAGAGTCATGGTATGAGTAAAAGACGGCTTCAAACCAGGGTTACCAACACGAATATTCAACGGATCAGAATAGTCGGTGATAGGCAACAGGTTCTCCATACTCGGCTGTGATGTTCTGCCACGATACTGGAAGCGCAGCTGACTCACTTTCGAGAAACGGTATCTGAAATCCACATTAGGTGCGAAGTTGAACACATTACGAGTGGTATCAATCATATAGTCGCCTTTCTTATAAGAAAGCACGGTATGCTGTGGTTGGAGATCTATACCGGCACTCAACTGATACTTCTCACGGTTGAAACGCAGCGTCACAGATCCTTCGTGGCTATAGGTACGATACTCAGCATACTTGCTCAAACTATCCACCTCGGCAGTCATATAGCCTGCCGGCAAGTCCTCACCCAATGTCCAAGGGAAGCTATTCAGGTTATAAGTCTTGCGGTCGTTTTTATTTAAGCCATACTGGAACTGATAGCTGAACTGTAAGAAGGTATTCTTGGCAATCGGTTCGCTGTACGTCATCTGTGCAGAATAAGTAGTATTCTTGGTAGGCGAAGCTATAAACTGATTACGAATTAGTACAGAATCACCGCCCAACTGGCTCACTAACTGATAGTAACGGGTCAGTGACTGTGTGTATTGGTCGTTGTCATTGTCACCATAGCGGAATTGTCCCCTAAAGGTTACATTTCTACCATTATCATTCAGCTTTTGGTTAACCTGCAGTGAACCATTCACAGAAAGACTATTCTGTTTGGTCAGATTTCCATTCTCCGTCAGGTTCTTGCGAATTTCCCTCAATGGGTCACTCTCTTCTGGTATATTGAAATCCAGGTAGTCATTTGGATTATCTACCACCTTATAAGGATCGCTGTCAAAAGTGCCCGATTCAGACTCAGAGCTATTATTGGTCTTTCCCCAACTAACTGTTGGACGGAACAGGATGTTGGTCATCTTGGTAGGTTTCCATTCCAAGCGCATGTTGGCATTCCACTGGTGGTTCTTGTTACGGCTCATAGAGTTGGAGTTCATAAACGAGCTACCTCCGTCATATAAGAAATTTTCCTGTGAGCTGATATTCACCACGTCGTTGTCGCGCCAGTTATATCGGATACTACCTCCCAGTTCCAGCTTATCGGTTTCAGTAGCAAAACTCATACCGAAGGTCTTGGTAGCTGTCAATCCATTGTTACGGCCAAAGCGCATACCACCGCCTCCTCCACCACCAGAGAAGCCTTGATCGTTCACATTGTTGGCACCACCCATTAAGGTCACCTGTGTAGAGCCTCTGAAATAGTTCAGCAAAGCACGACTGGTATAACGTTTTTCGGTACCGAGTCCCAAGTCAACATTACCAAACAATCCTTGATTCATATTCTTCTTCACCGTCAAGTCGAGTACCGTCTCCTCCTCACCATCTTCTATACCCGTCACACGAGCCATATCCGACTGTCGGTCGTAAGTCTTCAAATTCTCCACCATGTCAACGGGTAAGTTCTTAAGACCTGTCTGCACATCGCCTCCAAAGAACTCCTTACCGTTCACCATCAGTTTCTTGATATCCTTGCCATTGATTTTGATGTTGCCCTCATCATCCACTTCTGCACCAGGCAATTTCTTAACAAGTTCCTCCAACATGGCACCTTCTGGAGTACGATAGGCACTTGCATTATATAATAAGGTGTCCTCCACCACCTGTACTTGAGCTGCCATAGCTGTCACAATGGCCTCTTGCAACGCAATGGCATCGAGTTCCAGTTTCTTGGTACCCACATTCACATTAGTACGTTGATTGGTCAGCGTGAGTTGTTCATAGAGATTTTTATAACCAATGAAAGATATCTTCATGACATACCTGCCCGCAGCAACTTTGGGTAACTCAAAAGAACCGTCATCCAATGTGGCGGCACCATTCACATATGTACTGTCGGGTAATGTAAGCATCTGAATGGTGGCCTGCACTACTGGCTCGTTAGAATCCTTATCAACCACCTTACCTCTCACCGTGATGTTCCTTGTCTGTGCAACGGCAGATGCTCCCACCAACACTGACATGAATAAACAGAATAATAGCTTTTTCATTAATGTACTATAATTGATACTAAATTTGGCTTTATGACATCAGTTTGCCAGCATCGTTTAATGTCGCCATTCAATATTTAAAATAATTTAAGTTTTTACATGCACAAAGATACACCTTTTAGAGATAAATTATATCTTTGCAATCTAAAAATATCATAAAACCATTGATTATGGACAATACAGGAGTTATTCTTTGCCATGATATAAAGCATGAACTTACTGATACTATCAGCCTTTGTGCGCCCGACCAATTGTATGTGCTAACCGACGAGACCACCCATGCTTTGTGCTGGCCGCTATTGCAAGGCATCGATGCCTTGGCTCAAGCGCACCATATCATCATTGGTGCAGGCGATGTGAATAAGAACCTGGAAACACTATCTGATGTTTGGCAGGCATTGAGCGAACAAGGTGCCACACGTCATTCTCTCCTTATCTGCTTAGGTGGAGGTATGGTAACCGATTTAGGTGGCTTTGCTGCTTCTACTTTCAAACGTGGTATTAAATACATCAACATCCCTACTACTCTGTTGGCAATGGTAGATGCAGCAGTGGGGGGAAAGACAGCTATCAACTTCAATGGCTTGAAAAATGAAATAGGTGTGTTTCAACCAGCTTTTAGGGTATTGCTTGAAACCGAGTTTCTCCGCACGCTCGATGCTCATAACCTACTCTCAGGTTATGCAGAGATGCTGAAGCACGGCCTCATCAGCAACCACGAAACACTGAAGGAATTATTGGCATTTGATACGGCAATCATTGACTACGGCCAACTCAAGCGAATGGTAGGACAGTCTGTAAGCATAAAAGAAGAGATTGTAGAAAAGGATCCCAAAGAGCAAGGACTTCGCAAGGCATTGAACCTGGGACATACCATAGGTCATGCCTTCGAGTCGTTGGCATTAAGCCAACAACGTCCCGTCTTGCACGGATATGCTGTGGCATGGGGATTGGTCTGCGAACTTTACCTCTCGCATGTGAATGTGCAATTCCCACTCGAGGTTATGCGCCGTGTCATCCATTTCATTCATGAAAACTATGGTTCGTTTATATTCACTTGCGACGATTACGAACAACTATACCAATTCATGCAGCACGACAAGAAGAACAAAGGAGGAATCATTAACTTCACCTTATTGAGCGATGTGGGTGAATTATGTCTTAACCAAACAGCAACCAAGAGCCTCATCTTCGAGACACTAGATTTCTATCGTGAAAACATGGGAATTTGAATAAAAATGAAGCCCTCTAAGTCGTTGACTTAGAGGGCTTCTTCGTAGTGGAGCGGGGATTCGAACCCCGATTACATGCGTGAGAGGCATGTGTCCTAGCCCTTAGACGATTCCACCATTACATTAAGAATGCTGTCTTTTTGTACACCCTCAGGGGCTCGAACCCTGGACACCCTGATTAAGAGTCAGGTGCTCTACCAACTGAGCTAAGGGTGCATTACTCTTAATTGCGGATGCAAAGGTATGAGTTTTTTTGTTATCTACAAAACTTTCCTTTGTTTTTTTTCATCATTATCAAAAAAAGATTACTCAAAAGTATATAGTTCTGTAGGTACAGAGCGCTTCAAAGTACAAAGGTCTACATCCCTACCTACAATGATACCCGCATCTTTTAAACGCATCTCCACCGTTTTATAGGCCAAATCAGGATGGTTGTTGTCTTTGCTAAGGTGACAAAGCCAGATATTATGCAGATGCGGTTGCCAATGTGTAGCCAAAAACTCAGCTGTTTCAGCATTACACATATGTCCTGTATGACTAGCAATACGCTCTTTCAAATAAGGTGGATATGGCCCCATCTTCAGCATCTCGGCATCATAGTTTGCTTCTATAACTAGGTAATTGGCTTTAAGGATATATTTCTCAACAGTAGGAGTTATCTCACCTAAGTCTGTAATAAAGCAGAAAGTCTTACCATCGGCTTCAATGCAATAGCCTACATTGTCAGTACCATCATGAGGCACTTCAAATGACTCGATGGTAAAGTCGCGTATTTTCATGGGTTGATACTTCTCAAGCTTCTTAGCACTTATGCCTAATTTCTGAGTCATACAATAACTCTTGTTGATGCCCATGTGTGTCTGGGAAGTCGCAAATATCGGCAAGAAAAGATTCTCACCGAGCACTCCTACCGACTTGATATGATCTGCATGGTCATGCGTTACGAATACCGCCACGACGTTCTCCATAGGAATACCTACATCTTTGAGACGTTTTTTTATAGTACGTATGCCTATGCCAGCATCAATAAGAATTCCATATGTATCGGTACCAAGGTAATAGCAATTGCCACTGCTACCACTTGCAAGACTCATAAACTTAATTTTCATTGTTCTTCTTTTATGACCTCATTCAATAAAAGCAGGCATCTTTGCATAAAGACACCTGCCTAATATAAGGAAGCCGCATTGAGTATTAGATGAAGATGAAACTCCGAATGACATGTTTTGAGAGCCCAATCCCTTTGTAATCCACCGACTCTAAGTTACCCTTTCGGGCGTGGCCCGCCATTGGAATGTGGAGCTTGTCTCGGTATTTCTTACAAATTTGATGAGTTTCCCGATCGCATCAATGCGGCTTGTATTCACATCATCTGATTACAAATATAAGACAATGAATCTTAATATGCAAATAATCAGAGAAAAAAATTTACTTATCCTTTATTAAGGTGCTAAAAAACAAACAAAAGGCAAGTCCTTTTTAGGACTTGCCTTCACAACCCAATATTCTTTATTACAGCTGGTTAAGCTGCCTTTGCCTTAGCAACGATAGCCTTGAAAGCTTCTGGATGGTAAACTGCTAAGTCTGCCAATACCTTACGGTTGATTTCAATACCAGCCTTATGCAAAGCACCCATCAGTTTTGAATAAGACATACCTTCCAGACGAGCGGCAGCGTTAATACGCTGAATCCACAATGCACGGAAATTACGCTTATTAGCCTTACGGTCGCGGTATGCATACAACAGACCTTTTTCCCAAGTATTCTTGGCAACGGTCCATACGTTCTTTCTCGCACCAAAGTAACCTCTGGTTAACTTCAAAATTTTCTTTCTCTTTGCTCTAGAAGCAACATGATTTACTGATCTTGGCATAGTTTTTTGTTTTTTGAATGTTAGCGCCACAGCTCACAGCCATGGTCTTTACGGCTAAAACACTCGGTTAATAACTAAATTTCTCTTGCATGACTTATCGGATAGCGAGGAGCTCACGTACCTGACGAACATTCGTTGGATCAACGATTGTTGAGTAACACAAGTTTCTCTTCTGCTTCTTAGTCTTCTTAGTCAGAATGTGACTATGATAAGCATGCTGTCTCTTAATTTTACCTGTTCCGGTAAGAACGAATCTTTTTTTAGAACCGGAGTTAGTCTTAATCTTTGGCATCTTACTGTTTTAATTTATTTAATTAATATATATGGTAACGCACTATACCTATGGCGTTACTCATTTTCTGTTTCTGGGTCTGAAGCAGGAACTGCAGCTGGCTTCTGAGGCTTTGGCTGTACATTCTTGGCATCAGCATTCTTCTTTTTGATGATTTCCTTCTTTGGAGCTAACACAATAGTCATTTTCTTCTTCTCCAATACAGGCATCATTTCTACCTTTGCATATTCCTCAAGGTCATTGGCAAAACGCAGCAAAAGCACTTCACCTTGTTCCTTAAAGAGGATAGAACGTCCTTTGAAATAGACATAAGCACGAACCTTGTTACCATCTTTTAAAAAAGAGATAGCATGATTCTTCTTAAAATTGAAATCATGATCATCGGTCTGGGGACCAAAACGGATTTCTTTTACCTCCGTCTTCACCTGCTTAGCCTTCATCTCCTTCTGACGCTTTTTCAATTGATAGAGGAACTTAGAATACTCTATCACACGGCATACTGGGGGCTGTGCAGTGGGTGAAATCTCTACCAAGTCAGCTTCATGTTCTTCAGCGATACGCAAAGCTTGAGCAATAGGATACACTTTCGACTCGATGTTATCACCTACGATACGAACTTCCTTGGCTCTGATTTGGCCATTAATACGATATTGATCTTTGTTATCGTCTTTCATTCAATAAAAAATACTATTTCTAAAAAACGCGGCGCAAAGTTACCACTTATTTATCATATTTTGAACTTCTTCGCTAATTTTTTTAGCAAAATCTTCAAATTTCATGGTTCCTTGGTCGCCAGAACCCTGCTTTCGAACGGAAACCTCACCATTTTCAGCTTCTTTTTCACCAACAATCAGCATGTATGGAATGCGCTTCATTTCGTTATCACGAATCTTACGACCTATCTTCTCGTTACGGTCATCCACCAAAGCACGAATATCGAATTGCTTCAAATACTTCTGCACTTCAGCAGCATAGTCATTGAATTTCTCACTGATAGGCAGGATAGCCACCTGATCTGGAGTAAGCCACAATGGGAACTTTCCTGCTGTATGTTCAATCAAGACGGCAACAAAGCGTTCCATAGAGCCAAACGGCGCACGGTGAATCATTACCGGACGATGTTTGAGATTATCAGAACCAGTATATTCCAACTCAAAACGTTCAGGGAGGTTATAATCTACCTGGATAGTACCCAATTGCCAACGACGGCCAATAGCATCTTTCACCATGAAATCCAACTTAGGCCCATAGAAAGCAGCCTCACCATATTCTATCTTTGCAGGCAAGCCCTTTTCCTGGCAAGCCTCAACAATAGCGCGCTCAGCACGTTCCCAATTCTCGTCAGAACCGATATACTTCTCATGGTCATTAGGATCTCGTAAAGAAATCTGAGCCTCAAAGTTCTGGAAGTCCATCGACTTAAACACGATAGATATAATATCCATAACTCGCAAAAACTCATCTTTCACCTGGTCAGGGCGGCAGAAAATATGTGCATCATCCTGCGTGAAGCTACGTACACGGGTCAGTCCGTGCAACTCACCACTCTGCTCATAACGACAAACCGTACCAAACTCAGCGATACGAAGAGGTAAATCCTTATAGGAGCGAGGTGAGTTTCTGTAAATCATACAGTGATGAGGACAGTTCATAGGTTTCAAGAAGTATTCCTCACCCTCTTCTGGTGTATGGATAGGCTGGAAGGAATCCTTACCATAGTGTGCGTAGTGTCCTGAAGTAATATACAATAACTTATTGCCAATAGGTGGAGTAATAACCTCCTGATAGTCGTAACGAGACTGAATACGACGCAAGAATTCCTGCAGACGCAAACGCAAAGCAGCACCCTTAGGTAACCACATTGGCAAGCCCTTACCAACTGTCTCGGAGAACATGAAAAGATCCATCTCCTTTCCAATCTTTCGGTGGTCGCGTTTCTTAGCCTCCTCCAACATCACAAGATACTCATCCAGCAACTTCTTCTTGGGGAAAGAAATACCATATATACGCGTCATCTGCTCACGGTTGGCATCACCACGCCAGAAAGCAGCTGATACACTGGTAAGTTTGATAGCTTTAATGGCACCTGTATTCATCAAATGCGGACCACGGCACAAGTCGGTAAATGCACCTTGTGTGTAAGTAGAGATGGTACCATCTTCAAGATCTTGGTCAATATGCTCACACTTATATAACTGGCCATCAGCATTAAACAGTTTCAACGCATCTGCTTTAGATACCTCACGGCGTACCAGCTCTTCTTTCTTAGCTGCCAACTCTTGCATTTTCTTCTCGATGGCAGGGAGATCACCTTCTTTGATGACCACACCATCTTTAGGCATCACATCATAGAAGAATCCGTTCTCAATAGCTGGGCCGAAGCCGAACTGTATGCCAGGATATAACTCTTGCAATGCCTCTGCCAACAGATGGGCACTGGTATGCCAGAAAGTATGCTTTCCTTCTTCATCGTCCCACTTGTAAAGCACCACTTTGGCATCCTCGTTAATAGGACGGTTTAAATCGTAGGTCTCCCCATTAACGCCACAAGACAAAACATCCTGTGCCAAGCGAGAGCTGATGCTCTCTGCAATCTGCAAACCGGTAACTCCGCTTTCGTACTCACGTACAGAGCCATCGGGAAATGTAATCTTTATCATATATCTTTAATCTTATTATTCAAGCTAATTGAACTGCAAAAATACGAATAAACGAGAGAAATACAAAAGAAATAGCTCGCTTTTTCTTTATAATTCGGCAGGAAAGGAATGAAGCGAAGCCATAGTTTGCCATAACTTACTCAGTAAATCGCTTGATGACGTTGTAAGCTGAGGCAATTCCTAACTCACCAGCCTTACTTAAATCAGCTATACCCATACGGTTATTTCCCAAGAAAATATGGGTAAGACCACGATTATAGTATGCTTCTGCAAAGTCTGGCTTCATATCAATCACCTTGTCATAATCCGATAAAGCCGAGCGATATTCCTTCATCTGGGTAAGCAGACAAGCCCTATTGTAATAGCCATACACGAAATCAGGCGCCAAATCAATCACCTTGTCAAGGTCTCTACGCACCAAGCCATAGTCCATTGCATCTATCTTATCCGTTCTAAGTTGTCCCATCGTAGGAATAGTGGACTGTTGAGCCTGGTTCTCTGCCATTTGATATTCAAACTGTTTAAACCTAACAATCGCCCTCATGAAATAGGCCGGAAAGAAAGTATCATCAATCAGAAGACATTGAGTAAAATCACTAATGGCATTTGAGAAGTCCTGCACCAAATAGAAATCCAATCCTCGCATAAAACGGCGCATCGGATCATTCATATTGGCCACAATGTCAGCACTTCGCTGATCAATGAGAGCAAAATGAAGATTCACCTGACTGGCATCCAAAGGTGCCTCATTATTTGTAATCAGCAAGTCACGATAGAAGGTCCTATTATGATTAAGCTCATCTACATACCGATAGTAATGCATCGTTCTCTTCATATCGGTAGGCCTTTCATAGAAAGTAAACACAAACATTCCCTCCGGTTTAATGGTCACATTACGATCCTGCACCCTACCCCTGCTATCGTTGGCGTATGTACGATTAGTTTCTGTATCATCTGCAATGACCAGTTTGTGGTAGTTCTCCACATTCTTGTCGCTTCGTTTACGGGTGGTACTTGCAGCATCCTCCTGTTCTGCATCATCTTTGCTACTCTGAGATGGTTTGTTGGCAGATGATTGATTCAGTCTATCAATCTGTGCTCGCATAATAGCAAACTCATCTTGTTGGGCACCTCGGGTATCTCCTATCTTCCTACGAGCGTCGGCACGCTGATAATAGCCAGCAGTAAATTCCGGATAGACTGAAAGCACCTTGGAGAAGTCCGTAATAGCACCTCTATAATCTCCTGTCTGCGCACGCAACAAACCTCGGTTATAGGTAGCCATCATGTCATCGGGATCGATATTCAGCACGAAATCGAAATCTTCTATCGCCCTATTGTCATCACCCACCTGCGCACGCAACAAACCACGGTTATAATGCCCCATGAAGTTACCTGGATCAATGTCGAGTGCTAAGTCATAGTCACTCATGGCACCACGCAGATTATTCTGATGGAAACGCGCCAAGGCTCTATTGATATAGTTATTCGCATTCCTTACACTTAATCGGATAGCTTGATCAAAATCCTCCTCCGCTTCACTATACTTTCCTTGCTTCAGTTTTACAACAGCCCTTGCACTCCATCCCCCTGGCTCGAATCTCTCCAATTCAATCGCTTTGTCGAAATCAATCAGTGCTTGTGCCGTATCTTTCTCGCTGAGCAATACCTCACCTCTCATCAGATAAGCGGTAGCATAACGAGGAGACACTTCCAGTAAGCGATTCAAGTCTTCTTTGGCTTGCTCGTATTCTTTCTGTTGCATGTGGCAGAGAGAAAGGTTGTGCCAAAGCACTACATTCTCGGGGTCAAGTCGCAAAGCTGCGGTATAGTCTTTAATAGCATCTGTATATTTCTGCTGCCGGATACGAGCCAATCCTCTGATTTGATAAGCACCTACTACAAAGGGATTACGGTCGATGGCCATATTACAATCATTCTCAGCACCCACATAGTCGTCCAAATAGAATTTGGCCATTCCTCTATAAAAATAGGGTTCGTAGAGATATGGCTTGGCACTAACAACCTGGTTGAAGTATTGGATAGACAAGACATAATCCTCAAAATACAACGCATTCCGAGCAATAGCCATCACTCGGTCCGTATTGATTTGAGCCATCAGCAGATTTGGCACAAATAATAATAGTAATAGTAGTTTGCGTATATTCATTCTAATAGTTAAATCTTAACGGCTTTATACCGATAAGCACAACGAACCTTACCTTTCAGCATACCCCCAAGTTTACCTCTTATCATCTGCTTACGGAGTGTAGAAATGTGGTCAATAAACATCTTGCCATCCAAATGGTCAAACTCATGTTGCATCACCCTGGCCAGATAGCCTTCAACCATTTCGTCATGCGGTTGTAAGTCTTCATCAAGATACTTTACATGAATCTTGCTGGCCCTCTTCACATTCTCATGAATGCCTGGCAAACTCAAACAGCCTTCTTCCATATCTTCCAACTCGCCACTGGTTTCCAGAATATGGGGGTTGATAAAAGCCTTTCTAAAGCCCTTGAACTCAGGAAACTCGTCTGATAATACATCCAAATTGATAACGACAACACGTATCGGCAAACCAATCTGAGGAGCCGCCAAACCAACACCCTCAGCAGCATCCATCGTTTCATGCATGTTAGCAATCAATTCTTTCAAGTTAGGGTAATCTGGAGCAATGTCTTCAGCTACCTTGCGCAAAACGGGTTGTCCGTAAATATAAATGGGTAATATCATATCTATCTAACTTAAAGTTTATTCTCCATATATGACTGCAAAATAATGGTAGCACTTATCTCATCTACCAATGCTTTATTCTGTCTATCCTTCTTTTTCAATCCTCCGTCAATCATTGCCCTATGTGCCAGAACAGAAGTAAATCGTTCATCCACATACTCTATTGGCATGTTTGGAAACAATTTCTTGAAACGGTTGACAAAAGGGGTAATGTTGGTCATATTATCAGACACTTCGTTGTTCATCTGTTTGGGCAGACCAATAATCACCTTATCTACCGTTTCTTTGGACATATAGTCAGTGATGAAAGTCATCAACTGGGCAGTTGGAACTGTTGTCAGTCCGTTGGCAATAATCTGCAACGGATCTGTTACAGCAATGCCTGTACGTTTTCGTCCATAATCTATAGCCAGAATCCTTCCCATAAAAACAAATACTTTGCAAAAATACGAATATTAATTGAGAATAGAAGTGAAAAAAGTCTATAATATGAAAAAAGGGTACCCGAAAACGAGTACCCTTTTCACTTATCGAAAGATGTATTGATTAATCAACACCCATGATTACGACGCGAGTTGTTTCACGGTCACCGAACATATTGTCAACACCACCGTTAGAAACAATCTGGAGCTGGCTAGCTGGAACACCCTCAGCGATGAGAGCATCGTAAACAGCCTGAGCACGAGCGTCAGTCAACTTCTGGTTGAAGCTTGAGCTACCAGTAGCCTTATCAGCATAAGCCTGTACCTTGAAAGTACCGCCACTAGCCTTGATACCATCAGCCACCAACTTAACGGTTGCCTTAGCATAGTTGTCAAGCTTAGAGCTACCAATCTTGAAGAAGATAGGAGTCTTGTTGAACTTGGTCTCAGTAACAGTCTTAGTTTCAACAACTGTGCGAACCTCAGCTGGCTTGTTGAGAGCAGCTGCCAATTCACTACGCAGACGGTTGATCTCGTCAGTCAGAGCAGAAGTGTCAACAACAGGGTTCAACTTCTGGAACTTCTTACCACCGATGGTGTAAGTAACACCAGCACCGAAGAACAGAGCACCGATAGCAGAAGAAGTGTTAGCATAACCCAGATAAGAGTCAGCAATCTCACCGCGTACTTCAAGGTCGATGTCCCAGTATTCACTTACATTGAACTTACCCTGCAAACCAACAGAACCGTTGATATGTGGACGAAGCTTTTCGCCATTAGTACCACGTCTGTGAATTTGTAAACCACTAGAAGCATCATAGATATCGTAGCCCTTAGAAGTCTTAGCAAAAGTCAGACCAGGACCAGCGAATACTGACAGATTGAACAAACGATCAGGGTTGTAGCCCCAAATAGCGTTTGAAATGTTGTACAGACCATCGAGGCGTGCTACAACCATACCCTTGTGGTTAGCAATTTTACCAGCATTGTCAGGATTGTGCTGGGTGTAGAAATTAGTTCTCCAGAAGCCTACCTGACCACGGATACCAATAACTGGGTTAAACCACTTACCAACTGAAACTGTAAAATGAGGTGCTAACTTACCAAATCCACCCTCGCTTTTGCCAGAGTAAGTGGTAGAAACGCCACCTGATACACTGATAAAGATATTATCAGCGCCATTGCTTGTATATTTCTCTTTGGTTTGAGCTGATGCAGACATTGCGAAACCAACCATAGCCAAAGATAACAGTATTAATTTAGTCTTCATTTTTATTGTTTTAAATTAAAATGTTTTTCTATAAACTCAAATATCCTACTTTAAGTAAATTTTATAAGCCAAACCGCCTGTAAACTTGCTTAACTTCTGCATTTCAAACTGCATGTGCAGATGATTGAAGAGCAAATACATGGCACCAATCGCAAAATCCTTTGAATCGTATTCTGCCACTAATGTCAGAGGCTTGTGGAAAGAAGGACTATAGGTAACACCTATCGCAGGTCCGTTCAAGGGATAATCTTTACGCCTATTATAAAGGTAAGCCAAATGTACCCCTATCTCTTCCTTGCCAATCTGGAAATGCTTGGTAGCTGCTATGAAGAAACGGCTAAAATATCCGTTACCCTTTGCTGATGCTATCGTACCTCCGCTTGATTCTGTAAAAGGATCAGAGGTTCCCAGTACTACACCAGGCATATATTTCCAAAATTGTCCCTCTTTCAAGGCTCTTATGCGGAACGAAAAATATCGATCCTGATTAGTGAAGCCCGTATAGCCATATGGCTTTAATCCCAAATGTTCTGCACTGAACAACGTACAAGTGTACGCCACTTCCAGCCACGGAAAGATGGTGATGTTCAGATAATAGTTATACGTGCCGTAATACCAAGCTGGCGGTGTAATCGACTTATTCAAGAAATTTCCACCCAGCATCACGGTTTTGTCTCTTTGCATCTCACCCGAAGGCATGTGCAGCAAGCCTGTGACACCGTAGGTCATTTGAGCCGATAGCACGATGGGAAAGCACAGCAAAATAATCAAAAGACCTATTTTGTGGCGAATACCCATCCTTGATGTCCATTAGTTAATACCTAATATCCAATGACTGGTTAGATTACTCACCACCTGCGCCACCACCGGCGTTAGTGTTATTACCATGGCCATGACCGTGATCGTGATCCAATGGAATACCTTCAACTTCTACAGTGTAGGTATCATAGATTTCTACTGGCTGCTCGAAGTCACCCTCTGCCAATGGGAAGATCATAGTCATCTCAGTCAACCAAGGAATAGCTTTAATCTTGGTTACCTGGAAGTTTGCAGGAATAGAAACAGTCAGACGACCATCATATTTTCCATAGTCACCATATGGGCTTTCCTGATACCAAGAGAACTTAGATTGATTAAACCAAGTAAGGAATGCCAACTGACCATCTTCTTCCAGAGACTTAGCTGCAACTGCCTTCACACCATAAGGAAGTTTCTCTGTAAGTACACTTGCCCAGAAGTCATACAATACAGGATTATCAGTTGTGTTAGTGAAATTAATACCAGTAGCAGCAGCAACATCAGCAGCAGGTACTGTTACAGCCTTTGCTTCCACAGGATTAGTTTCTACATCCTTCTCCTTCAGTGCACCAGCAGGGTCATCAAGTGTATACATAACTGCATCCAAATTGAAAACAGCAGTACCAGTCTTCAATGTAGGCATCTTCAAAGTACGAGTAGTTCTGAAATAACCATCCTTAGTGAAACTAACTTCACCATTAATAGGAGCGGCCAGATTTGCGCTGAAATCACCATTCAGGTCGGTTTTCATACCTACAAGACCTGCGCCTGCAATATCAACATCAGCGACTGCACCATTAATATCAGTAACATGACCCATCACTGTATAAACAGGAGCTGGCCAATCAACTGAAGTCTGACTTGGGATGATTACATCACCACTCTCAGAATCATAGCAACTTGCGAAAGACACAACAGCCAAAGCGGCTAATGTCATTTTCAAACCAAAAAACTTTTTCATTTTCATTTAAAATTTAATAATTTAACAATTCCGATTTAATAAATATTGGGTTAAAACTATTTTCAGTACCAAAATTCCTATCTGCTCTTGGATAGAACGACTTACCATAAACACGTTCATTCCCGGCATTATAGATAGTGGTTATATTATGCGATGGCATTATCCTTGGCACATATCCATGTCTCTTATACTTATAAGGAGGCAAGGTTATGGCAAACTGGAAGCCACCGTTAAATCCGTGATTACCCGCATGCTGCACCTTCATGCCATAAAAACCGATGGAAGCATATCTGAAATGGCGAACGAAACGGAAATGAATACCACGTTCACTCAACAGATATTGCTGCAAATGCAGGTCGAACTTCACATTAAACCTTGGCCAGTAGAACGAGCCACCTACACTCCAAGTGAGTGTATTCATCTTACCTACCTTCCATCTCCAGTTGTTAAACCAAGAATTACCTGTTAAAGCGATTTCTCCATCGAGCGCAAATCTTGGATCCTTGAAGACGTACCTGGCCTGCAGGTCGCCACCCCATCGCATATTATTGAAAGTTCCAAACGTTCCCGTCAAGAAGAGATTTTTCCATCTGTAATCTTGCGAAATCGTTATATAGCCTTGTCTAATCTGACTCTGACCATAAGAATTTCCATATTCATTCAAAACAGGAAATATCACCTGGCCTGTCAGTTTATTACCTGGCCACAAGGAAACCTCCAAAGTAGGATTTATGTTGATTTGGAACGTATAAATCTTATTAATCACATAATTCCTGTAACTTACCTTGGGGTAAACCACGATATCAGTCTTGTACAAAGAGCGATTCTTCTTTTTTGTCTTTCTGGCAATCTTCCAAGAGTCACCCAACTCATAGGAAGCTTCCCAGTCAGCTCTACTTATATCAGCTTTGCCATCCTTGTCATTATCCTGCCACTCATAAAACAGCGAATATTGTGGCACATTATTGTCTAATACCACAATTCTGCAATTTCTATTATCCGGCATTCCAACAGACTGAATAACATCCACTGCTTTTGCCATACCTACTCCTTGGAGTCGATAGGCCGTATTTTGCAAAATATAAACGCGTTCATCATCTGTGTCTGTACAACTAACATCCTCAAAACCCATCTTAATCAACTCTTCTACTGCGATATCGCCCGATTGTGACCACACTTTCAATGGGCAAACACAAACAATCAATAAAAGCAAGAGAGCAGCTTTGTCGCTGATTCTTAGTTTTTTACCTATGTTAGTACGTCCAAAATACACCGTAAAACAAGTATTTTCTTGCAAAATACATTGCAAATGTAGAGACTATTTTAGAAACCACCAAGCTTTTTTATAAAAAATTAAACATTAATTGACTTTTTTTTAAAGGCAAAGTGAGAAGTAAAAAAGTCTCGTTATAGCTCAATCAATTGCAGAGGTTGCTATTTTTGCCACTACACCTTATTATATATAAGGGAAGGAAATCAGTTCAAGCGATAAAGCAACCACGCATTTTGGAAGTCGGCGCGATTAGAATATTTCGCCTTAAAAGCGTCACGTGCCTGCTGAGCAGCTGCATAGTCAGTGAAAGACGATACAATTACCCTGTACATGTTGTTGTCAGCATTGAACACAACAATTGAACTGTAGCCTTCGCCATCCAGGAATTTCTTCAGGTTATCTGCATTGGTCTTTACGCCAAAACTACCACAAACCACGCTATAGTCTTGCAAGCCATCGCCAGACACCACTGATACTCTTTCCTGACGGGCGCTTCCCTGTGCAGGAGCAGCTGATGGTGTATTGGTCTGTACGGGAGCAGCTACTACTGGAGCAACCTCTGCAGTAGCAGGAGCGGTTTGAGGTTGTGCAACTTCCTGCTGCTTAGCTTTCTCATAAGCTTTCTTATAAGCACTCTCACTGGTCTTGCAGGATGCAAAGGCAAAAGCCACACAAATACCTAATCCAAATACTAAAACTTTCTTCATTTTAAAATTGCATTTAGTGTTATACGATAAAATTACTGCAAAAATAATAGAAAATCTCGCATCATTCAAAAAAAATGTGTGAAAAATGATTATAGAAATGATTTTGTTTATTACCTTTGCTAAAAAGAATGTATAAACTAAAGATATAAGGAGGAATTATCATGAAAGGATTTAGTGTTTTTGCAGCATTTTTATCAGGAGCTGTAATCGGAGCAGCTGTAGGTTTGTTGTTTGCGCCAGAGAAAGGAGAAGACACCCGTTCTAAGATTGCAGAGATTCTGCGCAAGAAAGGTATCCATCTGAGCAAGGCCGATATGGAGAGCCTGATCGACGAGATTGCTGACGTGAAAGACGAAGAGGCTGAATAAAGAGCAACATCATGTTTGGAATAGAGAAAGGCATAGAAAACATTAGCCAATTATTTGCAGAATCGAAGGAGTACCTTGAACTGCAAGCAAAATATGCCAAGTTGGAATTGACAGAGAAACTTACTATTTTGCTGTCAACGCTCATCTTGGTATTGATACTCATCATACTGGGTATGGTGACTCTATTCTATTTCTCGCTTACCTTAGCCTATGTTTTGGAACCGTATATCGGTGGTTTGAAGAACAGTTATGCACTCATTACCCTGTTCCTGCTGGTCATCATGGCGGTGGTTTATCGATACAAGCAAAAGCTGATCGTAGCGCCGATGGTTAAGTTCTTGGCCAACATATTCTTAGAAGAAAACGACCAACAACCCAAAGAGGAGAAGGAGGAGGTAACCCATGAATAAACAACAGAACAATATCACATTAGAGAGCATTGCCGAGCAAAAGGCAGCTTTGCGCAAGCGCATTGGCTCAAAAGAACAAAAGATATCTGCTTTGTCGCAAGAATTCATGGATCCTTGGAAACCTGCGACTAAGAAAAGCTCAGCAGCTTTGGGGCTTTTCAACAAAGGCATGTTGGTGTTTGATGGCGTAATGATAGGTCTTAAGCTACTAAAAAGACTGAGGAAGATAATGAGGTAAAGGACTGTTCCCTTCTTAGAAACTAACTGTTCCCCTTAGGGGAACTGACAGTTCCCTTCTTGGTAACAAGAGGGGAACTAATTTTTGACCAAGTGGAAGGATGAAGGAAATAACGTACATCCTTGCCTTCTTTCAGCGCTTCTCTGATAAAGGTAGAAGATACATCGAACTGAGGAGCATCGATATAGCGTACATTATTTGGAAGAGAGGCCTCATCCATTTTAAAACCAGGACGAGGATAAACTATAATGGGATATTCTTCTATAATCTTCTCTCCTTGATACCAATTTTTCAAATTAGGCCAATTGTCGGCACCCATCAACAAAGAGAACTCATTTTCTGGGTACAACTCCTTCAATTTCTGTAAGGTATGATAGGTATATGAGGGTCGAGGCATTGAAAATTCCACATCGCATGCTTGGAAATGGGGATAGTCGGCTATAGCCATACGGACCAATTGCAAACGAAGATCATCGTCCATCAAATCAGCTTGTTGCTTGAATGGGTTGCGAGGACTCACCACAAACCACAACTCATCGACCCCACCAAACTCGCAGAGATAGTTGGCAAGGGCGAGATGACCTATGTGAATAGGATTAAAAGAGCCGAAATAGAGTGCTATTTTTATCACTTCAGTTCTTGTTTAATTCTTCCCCACAACTTCCAATTATTAAGGGCGCTGAGACAAGCCACTACGATCAACATGACGCCAACCTCATATTCCCCGTAATAGAGAAAGAAAATAGCCATGAGGATAAAGCACAGCATAGCAAACACGTTGACAGCAAACAATATACGTACTACTTTGGTTGATAAGTTCTTTCCGTTGAAGTCCATAGTGTTAATTCGTTAATGGATAATGAATAATGGATAATTATTTTTCAGTAAGGAAGTCTGTGATGATTTGCAAAGTCTCTGCTTTAGCAGTTTCCAAATCGTCGTTAATCACTACTTTATCGAATTGAGGCGCAAAACCCAACTCGAACTCGGCTCGAGCTATGCGATCGTTAATTACTTCAGGCGTTTCGGTGCCTCGTTTCTCCAATCGGCTACGCAACGCCTCAATCGAAGGAGGTTGAATGAAAACACTTAACGCACGATCACCATAATATTTCTTGATATTGACACCACCTTTCACATCCACATCGAACACCACGTTCTGTCCGGCTTCCGATTGTTTCTCCACTTGCGCCTTTAAGGTGCCATAATAACGGCCAGGATATACTTCCTCATATTCCAAGAATTCGTCATTGTCAATGCGTTGACGGAAATCCTCTGGCGTCAAGAAGAAATACTCTACCCCATGCTGCTCTTTTCCCCTGGGAGCACGACTTGTAGCACTAATCGAGAAGGCCAGTTTCAGCTCTGGATGTTCCTCCAAAAGGTAGTTGATAATAGTGGATTTCCCACTACCGCTCGGGGCGCTGAAGATGATTAGTTTTCCCATATTTTAATTAAAAATTGAAAATTGAGAATTGACAATTACATTACGTTGAGTACTTGTTCCTTGATTTGTTCGAGCTCGTCTTTCATCTGCACAACAATGCGTTGCATCTCAGCTTGATTACTCTTGCTACCCAAGGTATTGATTTCACGTCCCATTTCCTGAGCGATAAAGCCCAACTTCTTACCTTGCCCATATTTACCCTCCATTGTGGAGATAAAATAAGCCAAATGGTTAGAAAGGCGTTGCTTCTCTTCATTGATATCCAACTTCTCAATATAATAGATCAGCTCTTGCTCCATACGATTTTTATCATAATCAACGGGCAACTTCGACAATGCATCGAGAATACGTTCCTTGATCTTAGGCACGCGCTCTTTTTCATAAGGCTCAACGGAAGCTAGCAAATCACCTATACGACTGATGTTTGCACGGAATTTTTTATCCAACGCCTCGCCTTCTTGTTGGCGGAAATCCAGCAAATGCTGTACAGCTTCCTTCACCCCTTCAAACACGGCATTCCACTCTTCATCAGTCAGTTCCACCGCTTCGTCTTTGGTAGACATCACATCAGGCATTCGTAACAAGGTAGTAAACCAATCTTGCGGCGCAGGAATACCTGTTTCTTCCACTATCTCCGACAAACGCTTATAATAAGCCGCCATTGTACTTTGATTAATGGGCACCATCACATCAACAGCATCCTTTTTTTCGATCCATAATGCAAAATCAACCTTGCCACGCTCTACTTGTTGTGCAATGTAGTTGCGAATCTCCATCTCTTTCTCCCTATATAGTGAGGCCACGCGAGTTGAGAGATCCATCGCTTTACTATTAAGCGATTTGATCTCAATATTAACCTTCTTATCGGGCAATTCGACAATCGTCTTGCCGTAGCCCGTCATTGATAGAATCATAACACACTTTTTTTGTTCTAAACAGATGCAAAATTAAAGGAATATTTTAAGATGTGGAAATAAAAGACTAAATTTGTTGGCGGAAATAGAAAAGTAAGCTGAATATGTCGTGTATTTTACATATTGAGACATCTACCGAGGTGTGTTCTGTGGCTGTGAGTCAAGACGGAACCAACATTTGGCACGAAGAAGACTATAGCGGTCCGAACCACAACACGCAATTGGGTGTCTATGTTGACGAAGCTCTTTCATTTGTAGAAAGTCATGCCATCCCTTTGGATGCTGTAGCAGTAAGTTGTGGTCCAGGTTCTTATACGGGTCTGCGCATCGGCGTTTCTATGGCCAAGGGAGTATGCTATGGAAGAAATGTGAAGTTGATTGGCGTCCCCACCCTGAAAGTGCTGTGTGTGCCTGTTTTACTGAGACAAGAATTGCCTGAAGACGCTCTGCTTTGCCCCATGATTGACGCTCGAAGAATGGAAGTATATGCAGCCATTTATGATAGGTCGCTTCGAATAGTAAGGGACACAAATGCTGATATTGTGGAAGCTGACACTTATAAAGCTTTTCTTGACGAGCATCCTGTGTATTTCTTTGGCAATGGGGCTAACAAATGCAAGGAAGTGTTAGCGAGCCATCCGAATGCTCGTTTTATCGACAACATTCATCCTGTTGCCAAATGGATGTTCCCTTTAGCTGAGAAAGCCATTGCAGAGCAGGATTTCAAGGATGTGGCTTATTTTGAGCCTTTCTACTTAAAGGAATTTATTGCAACGGTAGCGAAGAATCCTCTAGATAATTGATAATTAAAAATTGAGATAATGAAATATAATACTCAACAAAAAAAGATGGCGCTCCCAGAATACGGACGCAGTGTGCAAAACATGGTGGATTATGCGGTTACGATAGAAGACCGTGCCGAGCGCCAATGGTGTGCAGAAACCATTATACATATCATGGAAGGTATGTTTCCTAATCTGAAGAATGTGCCCGACTTTGAGCATAAGCTGTGGGATCATTTGGCAATCATGTCAGACTTCAAGCTCGACATCGACTATCCTTTTGAAACCATCAAGCCTGAAAACCTGAAGGTGAAACCAGACCCTATTCCCACGAACAAAGAGAGGATGCACTATCGTCATTATGGCAGGTTGTTAGAAAACCTCATCAAAAAGGCTTGCGAAATTGAAGAAGGCGACGAGAAAAACAACCTCTTGGCATTAATAAGCAACCACATGCGAAAGGACTATATCACCTGGAACAAAGACTCGATTGACGACCAAAAGATAGCTGACGACCTCAAAGAGCTGTCTGATGGCAAGTTGCAACTTAACGAAGACATCTTGGCATTGATGGCAGAGCGTATGGAGAAGAATTATCGTCAGCAACGTCCTTCACAGAAGAATGTGGCACCCCAGAAGCAGAACAAAAACAAGAAACAAAAATAAGTATGGCTTCATTCGTAATTGAAGGCGGACACCGCTTAGAAGGAGAAATATACCCGCAAGGCGCCAAGAACGAGGTGCTGCAGATTATCTGTGCCACATTGTTGACCGCAGAGGAGGTGACAGTGCACCATGTGCCTGACATCCTGGATGTGAATAACCTGATTCAGCTGATGCGCGATATGGGATCGGAAGTGAAGAAGGTGGGCATTGATTCGTATAGCTTCAAAGCTGCTAACATCGACTTGAACTATCTGAACAGCGAAGCTTTTGTAAAACGAAGCGCCTCTTTACGAGGAAGCATCATGCTGGTGGGCCCTATGGTAGCTCGTTTCGGTAAGGCATTTACACCCAAGCCTGGTGGTGATAAAATAGGTCGTAGAAGACTCGACACCCACTTTATCGGTATTCAGAACTTAGGAGCCGACTTCAAGTACAACGCCAACCAACGCACCTATGAGATTACGGCTAAGAAGCTGAAAGGCACTTACATGCTATTGGACGAAGCTTCTGTAACAGGTACTGCCAACATCGTAATGGCAGCTGTATTGGCAGAAGGCACTACCACCATCTACAATGCAGCTTGCGAGCCTTATATCCAGCAACTTTGCCGTATGCTCAACAGTATGGGCGCACGTATCAGTGGCATTGCCTCGAACCTGCTCACCATCGAAGGGGTGAAAGAATTGCATGGTACGGTACATACGGTATTGCCTGATATGATTGAGGTAGGTAGTTTTATCGGTATGGCAGCAATGACACAGAGTCAGCTTACCATCAAGAATGTATCTTACGAAAACTTGGGTATTATTCCCAATAGCTTCAGTCGCTTAGGCATCCAACTGGAACAACGTGGTGACGATATATTTGTACCTGCACAAGAGAGCTATCAGATTGAATCGTTTATGGATGGTTCCATCATGACCATCGCTGATGCGCCTTGGCCAGGACTTACCCCTGACTTGCTGAGTGTAATGCTGGTAGTAGCGACACAAGCCAAGGGTAGCGTACTGATTCACCAAAAAATGTTTGAAAGTCGTCTGTTCTTCGTGGATAAGCTCATTGATATGGGAGCACAGATTATTCTTTGTGACCCTCACCGTGCCGTAGTGATAGGGCACGACCACCAACTACGTCTTAAGGGGGGCAATATGACATCGCCAGATATTCGTGCAGGTATCGCTCTGTTGATTGCTGCTATGAGTGCTGACGGTATTAGTCGCATTCATAATATCGAACAGATTGATCGAGGCTATCAGGATATTGAAGGACGACTAAACGCTTTGGGCGCAAGGATTACGAGAATATGATCAAAGCTGAGGACGTATATAGGATTGGCATCATTAACAAGCCCCATGGGGTGCATGGCGAATTGTTGTTCACTTTCGACGATGATATCTTCGACCAAGTGGATGCCGACTATATCGTATGTCTGATGGACGGAATCATGGTGCCTTTCTTCTTTGAGAGTTATCGTTTTAGGAGTGATTCAACGGCATTGATTAAATTGGAAGGCATTGATACCGAGCAACAAGCAAAGCGCATGATTAACGTGGAGGTGTATTTCCCTAAGGAGCATGCCGATGAATTGGATGACAACGAGCTGACTTGGAACTTCTTTGTGGGGTTCCAAATCTATGATATTAATAAAGGTGAGATAGGCAAGGTAACAGATGTGGATAATTCCACCATCAACACATTGTTTGTGGTGGATTGCAAGGGTACTGAGGTGCTGATACCTGCACAAGAAGACTTCATCGTAGATTTGGATCGTGAAGCTAAAGTTATTCGAATGGATTTGCCAAAAGGATTATTAGAATTATGAAGAAGAGAATCGCTATATTAGGTTCAACAGGCTCTATTGGTACACAAGCGTTGGAGGTGATAGAGGAGCATAGCGACTTGTATGAAGCCTATATCCTGACTGCCAACAACCAGGCAGATAAGCTGATAGAGCAAGCCAGGAAATACCAGCCAGAGGCAGTTGTGATTGCCAATGAGCAATACTACGACAAGGTAAAGGTGGCCCTTGCCGACCTCCCCATCAAGGTATATGCAGGTGCAAAAGCGTTGGAAGAGGTAGTGCAAGACGCACAAGTGGATATGGTACTCACGGCTTTAGTAGGGTTCTCAGGTTTGCGTCCTACTATCAGTGCCATTCGTGCCAAAAAGCCCATCGCCCTTGCCAACAAGGAGACGATGGTGGTGGCAGGAGAGCTAATCAACCAGCTTTGCGATGAGAACCGTGTGCCTTTGTTGCCCGTAGATTCTGAGCATTCGGCTATCTTCCAGAGCCTGCAAGGCAATGCATACAACCGCATAGAAAAGATATTGCTAACAGCATCGGGAGGTCCTTTCCGCACTTTTACGCATGAGCAATTGAAGACAGTGACAAAGGAACAGGCCTTAAAACACCCCAACTGGAGTATGGGAGCCAAGATTACCATCGACTCAGCATCGATGATGAACAAGGGTTTTGAGGTGATGGAGGCTCGTTGGCTTTTCCGTGTGAAGCCCGAACAGATAGAGGTGTTGGTGCATCCACAGAGCATCATCCATTCAGCTGTGCAGTATGAAGATGGTGCTATCATGGCGCAATTGGGTATGCCCGATATGCGGGTGCCTATCCAATATGCTTTCACCTACCCTTTGCGTTTGAAGTCTTCATTTCCTCGCATAGACTTCACAAAGTATGCGCAACTTACCTTCGAAAAGCCTGATACCGAGAAGTTCCGCAATCTGGCACTGGCTTACGAGGCCATCAGGCGTGGGGGCAATATGCCGTGCATCGTCAATGCGGCCAATGAAATTGTCAATGCAGGTTTCCTGCACGACCAAATATCATTCCTCGGCATGAGCGAGGTAATAGAAAAGACGATGGAGCATACTACTTTTGTAGCTAAGCCTACATTAGAAGATTATCTGGCTACGGATGCAGAGGCAAGAAGAGTAGCAACGGAATTGATGAAAAATAAACATTAAATAAGTATTTATGAAGAAACTGGTTTTATTTGTAGCAAGTACATTAACTTTGGGTACGGCATTCGCTCAGAAGCTGAATCCCAACAATGTGGATGAGATTGTAAAGGCTATGACTCTCGAAGAGAAAGCCGAACTGATTGTAGGTGGTGGCTGGGGTAGCATGACTGCCGGAGCCATGACCGCTTCTTCTGAAGTATTGGTTCCCGGCGCAGCTGGAACCACTAATCCTATTGAGCGTTTGGGCATCCCTGCAACTGTCTATTCAGATGGCCCTGCTGGTGTGCGCATCTCTCCTACCCGTAAGGGCAGCAACAAGACTTACTATGCCACTGGTTTTCCAGTAGGTACTTCATTGGCAAGTACATGGAACACAGAATTAGTGGAACAAGTAGGTAAGGCCATGGGTAACGAGGTGTTAGAGTATGGTATTGACGTATTGCTGGCTCCAGGTATGAATATCCATCGTAATCCATTGAATGGACGCAATTTTGAATATTATTCAGAAGACCCATTCTTAGCAGGTAAGATCGCCACAGCCTACGTAAATGGCATCCAAAGCAATGGTGTAGGTACCAGCGTGAAACACTTTGCTGCCAACTCTCAAGAAACCAACCGTATGGCTGTAGATTCACGAGTAAACCAACGTGCCCTACGTGAAATCTATCTTAAAGCATTTGAGATGGTGGTGAAAGATGCTGACCCCTGGACAGTGATGTCATCATACAACAAAATCAACGGCACATTCACCCAGCAGGATCGTGAGTTATTGACCGATTTGCTTCGCACGGAATGGGGTTACAAGGGCTTGGTGGTGACCGACTGGACCATGGTACGCGATATCGCAGCTCAGGTACATGCGGGCAACGACCAAATGGAACCAGGTATGCCTCAGCAGAAGACCGACCTTATTAAGGCGGTGAATGAGGGTAAGCTTAGTATGGAAGATGTGGATGTATGTGTAAAGCGCATCTTGCAGCACATCGTCCGTACTCCTCGCTTTAAGGGCTACAAGTATTCTGATGCTCCAGACTTGAAAGCACATGCTCAGGTAACCCGCAACTCTGCAGCTGAGGGTATGGTATTGCTGAAGAACGAGGGAAATGCCCTTCCAATCAAGGACGCTAAGAAAGTAGCTCTGTTTGGTATTACCTCTTACAACTTCATTGCTGGTGGAACAGGCTCTGGTAATGTAAACAAGGCTTACACCATTGACATGCTAACAGGTTTAAAAGAAGCTGGCTATGAGGTAAACGAGGAATTGAAGAATGTTTACGAAACCTATACCAAATACGAAAAGACACGTCAAGCTGCAGCTCGTCCTGCCGTTGGTGGCATGATGGCTATGCTGAGCTTAGGAGAAGCAGCTTTAAGCGAGATGCCTATCGAGCGTGCCATTATCGACAAGCAGGTGGGAGCCAACGACATTGCCATTGTAACCATCGGTCGCAATGCTGGTGAGGGTGGCGACCGCAACGTTCCAAACGACTTCAACCTCTCTGAGGTAGAGCGTCAGCTGCTCAACGATGTGACAGAAGCTTTCCACTTGGCAGGCAAGAAGGTTATTGTGGTATTGAACATCGGTGGTGCCATAGAGTCTGCTTCTTGGAAGACGCTGCCAGACGCTATCCTGCTAGCTTGGCAGCCTGGTCAGGAAGGTGGTTACTCCGTAGCTGATATCCTGAGCGGTAAGGTAACTCCTTCAGGTAAGCTCACTATGACTTGGATTAACAACTACATGGACGACCCATCATCGAAGAACTTCCCATACGACCAGAAATCTGATGGTATGATGGGCATGGGTGGCAATGTTCGTGGTGAAGTAAAGAATGTTTCATACTCAAACTTCGAGGAAGGCATCTGGGTAGGTTACCGCTATTTCAATACCGTTGGCAAAGAAGTATCTTATCCATTTGGCTATGGATTAAGTTATACTACTTTCGAGTATAGTGCTCCAAAAGTAACTCCTACTAAGGATGGTTTCCGTGCTACCGTTACGGTGAAGAATACTGGCAAGGTGGCTGGTAAGGAAGTGGTGGAACTATATGTATCTGCTCCTGCAGGTAATCTCGTGAAACCAGAGCAGGAACTGAAGGGCTTTGCCAAGACCAAGGAATTGCAGCCTGGTGAAAGTCAGACTTTGACAATGGATGTTACGCTCTATTCTTTGGCTTCATTTAACGAGGATGTTGACCAGTGGGAAACCGCTGCAGGCAACTATGTAGTGAAGTTTGGTGCCAATGTGGAGGACATCCGTTGCACCGCTCCATTCAAATTGGCAAAGGAGCAGACTTGGAAGGCTCTGGATATTCTGAAGCCTGAAAAGGAGATTAAAGAGATTGCTATTAAATAGTTGGAGGAGCTGAATAACATATTGGCCGAGATAAGTGGCTGGCTTTGGGGCTGGCCCATGATCATCATGTTGCTGGGAACGCACCTGTACTTGACATTCAGGTTGCGTTTCCCGCAACGTAAGATCTTTACCGCCATCAAGCTCTCTGTCAAGAAAGACCCTGGTGCCACAGGCGACGTGTCTCAATTTCACTCCTTGGCCACCGCATTAGCTGCTACCATCGGTACAGGCAATATTGTAGGTATGGCCACTGCCATCGCCTTAGGAGGTCCTGGTGCTGTATTATGGTGTTGGCTGACTGGCGTTTTTGGTATCTCTACCAAATATGCCGAAGGCTTGCTAGCCATAAAATACCGAGTTAAATCTCCTGATGGCAAGATGCAGGGAGGCCCTATGTATGCATTAGAGCGTGGTTTGGGATGGAAATGGCTCGCTGTGCTTTTTGCCCTCTTCACTGCCATTGCCTCTTTTGGCATCGGCAATATGGTACAGGCCAATGCCATTTCTACCGTCACACAGGAGTCTTATCAGATATCTCCCTACATTACTGGGGCCGTGATTTGCTCATTGACCGCTTTGGTCGTTATTGGCGGTGTAAAAAGCATAGCAAGGGTATGCGGTATGCTAGTACCCTTTATGGCATTTTTCTATGTCATTGGTTGTATCTTTATTTTGATACTCAATGCTGCCTACATCTGGCCAGCATTGAAACTCATCTTCGTCTCTGCCTTTACCCCTACGGCAGCAGGAGGTGGTTTTGTGGGCGCTACGGTGATGACGGCAGCCCGTTTTGGTATAGCCAGAGGCTTATTCTCCAACGAATCGGGCATGGGTTCAGCTCCTATCGTGGCAGCAGCGGCTCAGACACGCAACCCCGTACGACAAGCATTGGTTTCGTCATCAGGAACTTTCTGGGATACTGTAGTAATCTGTGCTTTAACGGGCATGGTAATTGTAAGCAGTGTACTGGCTTATCCAGATATCAGTTTTGATAATGGGGCTACCCTCACCAAGATGGCTTTTGCCAAGATTCCTTATTTTGGCACACCGTTGCTGACCTTTGGTTTGATGACTTTCGCCTTTTCTACCATCCTGGGATGGTGTTATTATGGTGAACGTGCCGTAGAATACCTCAAGGGCAAGCGGTGGGTAACTATCTATCGCATCCTCTTTATTATTGCAGTTTTCTTAGGTAGCGTAGCTAACCTTGCTATTGTATGGAACTTGGCCGACTGCATGAATGCCCTCATGGCCATCCCGAACCTCATATCCTTATTATGTCTGAGTGGCATCATCGTACAGGAAACCCGTAAGTACCTCTGGAACGGTCAGTTGGATAAGAATATGGAAGAAGAATCATAAAACCACTACCTTATGATAATACAACTAACAGCACCCAAAACGCTACAAGCTACCATCGACTTGCCTGCATCGAAGAGCATCAGTAATCGTGCGTTGGTACTTCGAGCTTTAGCACAGGGCAATTCTACTAACGAGAATCTTGCCGATTGCGACGACACGAATGTTATCATCAAGGCTTTTAGAGATAATACTAAGATAATCGACATCAAGGCCGCTGGTACCGCCATGCGATTCCTCACTGCTTACTATAGTACCCAGCCTGGTACACACATCCTCACAGGTACGGAGCGTATGAAACAACGTCCTATCAGTATTTTGGTAGATGCTTTGAGAACCTTAGGCGCACAGATAGAATATGTAGAGCAAGAGGGGTATCCCCCACTTCGCATCACAGGCACAAGGTTGCACAGTGCCAAACTGACGCTTCCAGGCGATGTGAGTTCACAATATATCTCAGCCTTACTGATAATTGCTCCTACTTTGCCCAACGGACTGACATTGAAGCTGACAGGACATGTTACTTCTCTGCCTTACATAGATATGACACTTCAACTGATGCGTGAGTTTGGAGCCAAAGCACAAAGGGACGATGTACTGGAAAGCATGACTATACAAGTGGAAAGTGGTACGTACCAAGACATTCCCTACATCATTGAGAACGATTGGAGTGCGGCATCCTATTGGTATGAGATAGTGGCACTTAGCAACGACCCTCAAGCTTCCATCATCCTGCCACACTTGAAAAAAGATAGTACCCAAGGTGACTGCAAAGGAGTAGAGCTGTTCAAGTTATTAGGAGTTCAGACAATATATACAGAAAGTGGCATCAAGATCATAAAGCAAGGTGGGTTACCCCAGCGATTGGATGCCGACCTTCGCGAGATGCCTGACTTGGCACAGACCTTTGTGGTAACATGCTGTTTCTTGGGCATTCCCTTCCGTTTTACAGGACTGCACACGCTTCGCATCAAAGAAACCGACCGTATCAGTGCCTTAATCAACGAACTACACAAATTAGGATTTGCCCTTTATGCAGAAGACGATAACGCTCTGCGATGGGACGGAGAAAATTGTCAGGCAGAAGAACATCCTGTGATTGCCACCTACGATGACCATCGTATGGCAATGGCCTTTGCTCCAGCTGCTTTTCGATTGGATAGCATAACGATTGATCACCCCGAGGTAGTGAGCAAATCTTACCCTCATTATTGGGAAGACCTACAGCAAATTGGGTTTAGTATAATAGAGATTTAAAATAATCCGATAAGCCAATCCCACGCCCAGACGGCAAACTTAATAAGCAAGTAGATAAGGAAACAAAGCAAGGCTATAAGCAATGCCATCCACCATGCACGGCGATCCACGCTTTTCATCATCTTCTCATCACCCTCCACATAGCCTGTTATCAGTCTGTAGTTCTTGATATAGCTATGATTAAAGAAGTCCAAGACATCCCCTATCCAGAAAGGAATGATACCCATAGCAAAGTCTATCAACATATTGCACAATAATGCTAAGGTTAAAGGAATGGAGCGAAGCTTAAAAACACTGAAGTACAAATAAGGGAGCGTCAGCAACGAAGACACAGCATCGCCCACTGTTGGCACTAAGCCCAACAGCGGGTCCACATAGTATTGATCCATCACTTTAGCAATGGCCTCGATCAACTTATACGTCTTCGACTCTTTAACGTCCTTCTTCATAACTTCCTAATCACCTGCATCAATTGTTCTCCCAACCCTATTGTATAGCCTTGCGACACAAACACCACACGGTTGAAAGTATCAGCAATGATGAACAATGGCAATTGGCTTGGGTTATCCAGTTTCATATTACTAACGATCTGCTGCTGAATACCTCCATCTAGATCAACGCCATAAGACACCGTTGCTGGCAACTCACCAAACTCCTTTGCATTAAACTTGTTTTGCTGAGCCTCATCAGGAAAGAGTAACACCATCGGTCTTTCCCATGCCTCAAAATCCGCCTTCAACTTGGCAATGTCACGTAAGTTATGGTTCGTAGGCTCTTGTCCAACACCCAATACTCCTATCACAAAATACCCTCTTCCCGTTGTTGCCAATACACTTGTCTCAACCCCTTCCTTTAGATATTTGCTTTCTGAATCAAATGCGCCAATCACTTCAATATCTTGTCCTTGCGGTTCACGCAGATGCAAATCTAATGTAGTGATCTTGCCCTCCATTATTTCGAAACGTTGAACCGCTGACAACACCTTACCACTCGCCATACGCCGTCCACAAGTTAGGAGATAAGTACCCACATCAAGTTGAGTGCCCTTCTTGAACACATTCGCCCATGAAACGCCACCGCCCATATCAACCTGTCCCTCGTCAAAGTTCAACAGACTTACCGTACCGTCATCCTGAATGCGACTAATAGTAAAATGACTGTAATACATTGGATTTTCCAGAGAAGCTGTAGGCTGATAACGAAGCACCAATGATCCTGTTGGAGAAACACCCAAAACACCTCCCTCGAAGTTTACATCCAACCATTGACCACCAGCACCCCTATACTGTACCTTGCCTGTCACCCCATCTTTACGTGCCTCGATTCCCAAACTCCATGCCACATTCACGAAGAAGATATCACGAGAACGAGCATCTGCCACCCCTGATTTCCAAACCCCAGGTGATGACATCGCTATACGTGTTGTATAGGGTCCATCTACCAATTGTAGATGTTCTCTGCACCACTGCACCAATTGGGCAGGGTCTTCACGATAGCGTTGTTGCTCTTGTACAGGGATTTGTTCTTGGAAGAAACGCTTGTAAGGCACCAGCATTTCATCCTCCACCCTCATCTCTGGACGGCTGTTGGGTGTCATTTGATCTTCCAGCACATCCATCGTCACATCACGCAAGTCTTTTTCACTCAGCAGTGCCAGATAATCCACTCTTCCCCCATTTAACAAATAATGTTGGATGGTTTCATGGTTACCACTTGCTTTCACCAAATAAGTAGCTGCTTCTATAGGCAACTTATGTTCTTTCACAAAAACTTTTGCCGTTTCCTCATTCATGAAAGTATTCATATAGGCGATACGCATAGCGTCTTCTGACACCTTGCGGGCATCGTTTTGTGCTCGCTGTTCATCCGTGACTTCAGGCAATATATACTGTTCCATGGGAGGAACAATATCTATCTCATCTATATAGGAATCCGCTACAGAATTGGCTTTATCCAGCACAATACTAATCTCATTATCTGTACCAAAAGAAGCCTTGCTATAGCCATAACGTCCACCTGCTGAAGCCCACACCAGCATATCACCCTTACCAGCAGTCAGAAACGTATGTCCGTCGGCATCAGCATATTTTGTTACCACCGGACAGAACTCGGCATAGTTGTAGATCATGAAATCCACACGTGCATTCGCCACAGCCTTGCCTTGCGTATCCACCACATTAAAGTCGATACGGGCAGTAGAGCCATAGTTGTCTATCAGATTAATTTCCGTAAATGTATCCGACACCAGCATCTGCTCTTCAGGCCCATTGTACTTGCCAAACACACGGGTGTGCATCAGCATCGCCCTACTGGCAGCACTGTTAAACCATCCCAAATTCAGAACTGACTCAGGTTCACAAGCGCCCATAAACCACCATTGGCCGTCTGCCCATGCCTCTACCCATGCATGGTTATCGTCGGTATGTGCCCAACGAGGGGTATAGACCTGCCTAGCAGGAATGCCGATAGCCCTTAAAGCCGACACAGTAAAAGTGGATTCCTCCCCACATCTGCCATACGCCGCACTGATGGTGGCTAATGGCGAAGTGGTACGTGCATCCGATGGTTGATAAGTCACACGTTCATGACACCAATGGTTCACCTCCAAAATAGCATCCTGCATACTTAACCCCCTCACCCGCTGTTTCAGGTCATTGTAGCAATCATGACGGAAAGTATCAAGGTTTTCGTTATTCACACGAATAGGCAACACGAAATGCCTGAACAACAGCTCAGGTACTTCTTTACCCCATGGCATCTCTTTTTGCGCCTTGAACGACATACGGATATTGTCCAAATAATAATTAGTGGAATAGTCGGTCATATCGCCAATAGGCATGTAAGCATACAAGAACTGCAACGCCTCCTGTTCTTGTGGAGTAATATCCTGTGCAGGCATATAGAAAGATGCTCCCACCAACTCCATTTTTGTTTCAAAGTCGGTCTCCACTTGCTGGCGATAGTCGTTATCGCTTATAAAATGTTCATTCTCTGGAGTGCAGGCAGAAAGTCCCATCAGCAGAACAATCAACCATCTGTATTGATTTTTCATCATGAATTATTAGCTTATTTATCGCAAATGTACTAAAAATATCGTACATTTGCACAAATAGATTGTAAGAATATAATTCATCAAATAATAGATATGAAGAAACTAATTTGGTTAGCTGCTGCCGGCTTCATGCTGACATTAGGCAGTTGTGGCACCCCTGCCGCAGATGAGACACTGTATAGCGAGTTTCAGAATCCCCCTGCAGAGGCACGACCTCGTGTGTGGTGGCATTGGATGGATGGTAACGTAACGAAAGACGGTATCTACAAAGATCTTACCTGGATGAAGCGTTCAGGCATTGCTGGTTTCATGAATTTCGATGCAGGCTTTAGCACACCGCTATTGATCGACAAGAAAGTGGCTTACATGACCGACGAATGGAAAGATGCTTTCGCCTATGCCGTACATCTGGCCGATTCATTAGATTTGGAAATGAGTGTAGCTGCATCGCCAGGTTGGAGTTTTACAGGTGGTCCGTGGGTGGAACCTAAGGATGGTATGAAGAAACTGGTTTGGCGTGAGATGCGCCTAACAGGTGGCACTACTTATGATGGTTTACTGCCTATGCCTTACCGCACTATCGGTGCTTTCCAGAACATTCCTCGCGCTGGTGCTACCAATTTCACCGGTATGGGTAACCCAGGCGATGGCTATTATGCCGACATCGCCGTATTGGCATTCAAGGTACCTGAATCCGACCAAAACTTGGCATCTTTGAACCCAATTATCACTTCCAGCGGTGGCAACTTCTCCTTGCAGAAACTCACCGATGGTGATTTGACCAACTCAGATATGTTGCTTCCTGGTGCTGGGGGAACCAACGGCAAAGCATGGATTCAGTACGAGTTCAATACGCCTCAGACGGTAAAGGCACTGACCATTGTCGATGGTCGTGTACGTGGCCAGTGGGGCGCTCCGAAACAAGAAATCAACAAGGTACTGCAAGTGAGTGACGATGGTCGCAACTTCCGTGATGTTTGCAAAATACCTAATAGTTCTGCTCCTCAGGGCACAGTTGACATTCCTGCCACCACCGCCAAGTATTTCCGCTTGGTTTTGGATAATGTGGTGACTTCCAACCCTTATGCTGCGCTGATGGGAGTAAGTGCCGAACCACAGGCTCAGCCTACCCCGATTGCCGAATTCGTACTACATAGTGTGAACCGCATTAACCATGCAGAGGAGAAGGCTGGCTTTGCCGCTCCCGCCGATCTGGCCTTATATGACACTCCAGACGAAGCAGCCGCTATCTTATTGGAAGAGGTAATCGATATTACCGATAAGGTGCACGAAGGCCGCTTGGTATGGGAAGTACCTGAAGGCAATTGGCGAGTAGTTCGCTATGGCTATTCACAGACGGGACACCAAAACAGTCCTGCACCTCCAGAGGCTACAGGTTTCGAGGTGGACAAGATGGACCCCATTGCTTTCCGTGCATACATGGACCACTATCTGGGCATGTACACAGATGCTTCTAAAGACCAGTTGGGTAAGGTGGTGAAGTACATCATGACCGACAGCTATGAGTCTGAGCAAGAGAACTGGACTCCTGCCATGGAGGAAGAGTTTGAGAAACGTAACGGCTACAGCCTGCGTCCTTGGATGCCTGTATTGATGGGCTATATCGTCAATAGTTCCGAGGAGAGCGAGCGCTTCTTGCGCGATTGGCGTCGCACCTTAGGTAGTTTGGTTACCGACTATTGCTACAACCTGCTGACCGACATTCTGAAAGATTATGGTATGGGTCGCTATACCGAATCACATGAAAATGGACGTGTCTATTTGGTAGATGGTATGGAGGTGAAAGCAAAGGCTGATGTACCAATGGCAGCAGCTTGGATGCCTAACAACACGGGTGCCTCTACCCCACCAATGAGTCGTGCGGATATCCGCGAGTCAGCTTCGGTGGCACATATCTATGGACAAAATTTGGTGGCTGGTGAATCTCTCACCGCTCCTGGTGGTGAGGGACAGTCCTATTCATACCACCCTGCAAATTTAAAGTTTATCGCCGATATGGAGATGGCCAGTGGCTTGAATCGCTTTGTCATTCATACCTCTGTGCACCAGCCGCTTGACGAACTTAAGCCTGGCTTGGGCTTAGGTCCTATCGGTCAGTGGTTCAACCGCCTTGACAACTGGTCGGGCTCTGCTTGGGCATGGATGGACTATCTGTCACGTAGTTGCTACCTTTTACAAAAGGGCACTTTCGTAGCCGACATCGTCTATTACTATGGTGAGGACAATAATATTACGGGCTTGTATGGTGCTGCGCGACCTAACTTCCCCGCTGGCTATAACTACGACTACATCAATAGCGATGCCTTGCTGAACAAACTGAATTACCACTCTGGTCGTCTGGAAACAGAAAGTGGCATGAGCTATCGTATGTTGGTACTCGACCCCAATGTAAAGCGACTCCCAGTGGATGTACTGAAAAAGATTGCCGAGTTGGCAAAAGCCGGTGCGGTGATTTGTGGTGCAAAGCCTGAACTCCCAGGTCGCTTTACCGACGACGTAGATGAGTTTAACTCTATTGTCAACGAGATTTGGGGTGGTGGATTGAGTAACGTCTATCTCACCGCCGACATGAAGAGTGTATTGGATAAGATAGGTGTAAAGCCCGATGTGACCATTGGCGACGATCTGCGTTTTGTACATCGTCACACCACTCGTGCTGACATCTACTGGATCAACAACCCCGAAGGTCCTGCCAAGACAGTAGAGCTGTCGTTCCGTGTAAAAGGCAAGAAGCCAGAGATCTGGCATCCCGAAACAGGCAAGCGTGAGGAGGTAACCTACCGCACCGAAGGAGGTCGCACCATCGTCAAAGTGCCAATGGTAGAGAACGATGCCTTGTTTGTGGTGTTCAACGGACCAGCAGAGCAAGAAACTGTCACCTTGCCAGAGCTGAAGGAGAGTACCCTGCTGACTATCGACAGTCCTTGGCAAGTAAGCTTCCAAGAGCAGCGTGGTGCACCAGCTTCGGCACAGTTTGACAAACTTATCGACTTGTCAGACAGTGAGGTTGATGGCATCAAGTATTTTAGTGGCGTGGCAACCTACAGCAATAGCTTTGAGTTGACAGAAGACCAGCTTAGTGCTGAACAGCTCTTGCTCGACTTGGGCAAAGTGGGTGTAATGGCAGAGGTCACCATCAACGGCAAGGACTTAGGTGTATATTGGAAGGCGCCTTATCGCTTGGATATCAAGGAGGCTTTACAGGTGGGCAAGAACAACATCGAAGTGAAGGTAACGAACCTGTGGATCAATCGCCTCATTGGCGACTCTCGTCCTGATGTAACAGAGCCTGTTACATGGTCACAGTATAAAATGTATAAGCCCACATCACTGATGTCACCTTCCGGTCTCATGGGACCAGTAAAGATTGTTTCTTTGCGACCTTGATAATAGTTTATTGAAAAGCAAAGAAAAAGCAAACTAAATAGTTTTAGTTTATGAAGCGAATATTTTTTATATTTTTAGCAGTATTGCCTCTGCTTTCTTTCGCCCAGCGTCAAGAGATGCTGTTGGAAGAAGGATGGCGCTTCGTCAACCAAGAAGTGACCGATGCTTGGCGCATCGACTATGACGACAGTGCTTGGCAAACTGTGACTGTACCCCACGACTGGGCTATCTATGGCCCTTTCGACGGCAACAACGACCGTCAAATGGTGGCAATAGAGCAAGACGGTGAGACCGAAGCTACTCAGAAGTCGGGTCGTACGGGCGGCCTGCCCTTTGTGGGCGTAGGCTGGTACCGCCACACCTTCGACGTACCTGCTGGCAAGCACACCACCCTGGTGTTCGATGGTGCTATGAGCGAGGCACGAGTTTATGTCAATGGCGAGGAAGTTATCTTCTGGCCCTATGGCTATAACTCGTTCTATTGCGACGTTACACCTTTCATCCATGCCGATGGTCGCAACAATGTAGTGGCAGTGCGTTTAGAGAACCGTCCCTCATCATCACGTTGGTACCCAGGAGCTGGTCTCTACCGCAACGTACATTTGGTAACCACTGATAAAATCCATATACCCGTATGGGGCACGCACATCACCACTCCGCACGTAGAACAGGCCTATGCTGCTGTATCGTTGAACATTTCGTTGGAAAACACCGAGCACCAGCAGATGATACGTTTGGTGACCGACATCATCGCCCCCAATGGCAAGATTGTCGCTACGAAAGACGATACCAAAATGGCGGTACACGACATCGCCATTGGTCAGCACTTCATAGTGGAACATCCCCAATTATGGTCACCTGAAACACCCTATTTATATAAAGCCCGCACACGTGTGTATGCCGATGGCCATCAAATAGATGAATACACCACCCGCTTCGGCATCCGCAGTATCGAGTATGTGCCCGACAAAGGCTTCTTCCTCAATGGTCAACTGCGTAAGTTCCAAGGCGTATGCAACCATCACGACCTGGGTCCGTTGGGAGCTGTTATCAATACTGCTGCCTTGCGTCGCCAACTCACCCTGCTCAAGGACATGGGTTGCGATGCCATCCGTACCTCTCACAACATGCCTGCACCCGAGTTGGTTGAGCTGTGCGATGAAATGGGCTTCATGATGATGGTCGAGCCTTTCGACGAGTGGGATATGGCGAAATGTGAGAATGGTTATCACCGTTTCTTTGCCGAGTGGGCGGAACGTGATATGATAAACATGGTGCAGCACTACCGCAATAACCCTTCTGTGGTAATGTGGAGCATCGGCAACGAGGTACCCAACCAGCGAGACCCAGAAAGCTATAAGATGGTACAGTTCCTGCAGGATATCTGTCACCGCCTCGACCCTACCCGTCCTGTAACGGTGGGTATCGACCAAGCCGAGAACTCGCTGCACAACGGCTTTGCCGCCACCATCGACATTCCTGGATTCAACTACCGCTTGCCTTTCTACCAAGAGGCATACGATATTCTGCCACAAGGCTTGGTATTAGGTTCCGAAACCGCCTCTACCGTCAGTTCACGAGGCGTGTATAAGTTCCCTGTTGAACTGAAGAAGGGTGCTACCTACGACGATATGCAGTCGTCTGGCTATGACACCGAGGCTTGTTGGTGGTCAAACATCCCTGATCTCGACTTCGCTATGGCGGACGACTATGACTGGGAGATTGGCCAGTTTGTTTGGACGGGCTTCGACTACTTAGGCGAACCTACGCCCTACTACGACAATTGGCCGTCACACAGTTCTTACTTTGGCATTATCGATCTGGCATCGCTGCCCAAGGACCGTTATTACCTCTACCGCAGTGTATGGAACAAGCAGGAAAGTACTTTGCATATCCTGCCGCACTGGACGTGGAAGAACCGTCTTGGACAAGTCACCCCTGTCTATATCTATACCAGCTATCCCGAAGCCGAGTTGTTCATCAATGGCAAGAGTCAGGGACGACAGCGCAAATGGTCTTCATTCGAGGCAAAGATACGTGAACAAGAGATGGGTGAGAAAGCCATTATGCATCGCTATCGCCTGATGTGGGACGAGGTGAAGTATGAGCCTGGCGAACTCAAGGTTGTAGCGTATGACACCGATGGCAATGTGGCGGAAACTAAGATCCTCCGCACGGCGGGCAAGCCGCATCACCTGGAGCTCAGAGTAGATAGAGCACAACTCACTGCTGATGGCAAGGATTTGGCATATATCACTGTGAGCGTGTTGGATAAGGATGGCAACCTCTGTCCTGACGATACACGTGATGTCACCTTTACCGTCAGTGGTGCTGGTACTTTCCGTGCAGCTGCTAATGGTGACCCTACTTGCCTGGTGCCTTTCCAGCAGCATCGTATGCCTGCCTTTGCTGGTCAGCTTACTGCCATCATCCAGAGCAGCAAAACGGCTGGCACCATCACCTTGCAAGCCACCGCTAAAGGCTTGAAACCTGCAAGCGTTGTTGTAGAAACGAAATAAGAACAAATAGACTATTAATAATATGAAACTGATTTCTTGGAATGTAAATGGACTTCGTGCATGTGCCGACAAGGGCTTTAAGGAAGCATTCAAGGCATTGGACGCTGATTTCTTCAGCCTACAGGAGACGAAGATGCAGGAGGGACAACTGGATTTGTCGTTCGAGGGCTATCGCTCTTATTGGAACTATGCCGAAAAGAAGGGCTACTCGGGTACGGCCATCTATACAAAGCACGAGCCTATGGCAGTGACCTACGGCTTGGGCATCGATGAGCATGACCACGAGGGGCGTGTCATTACACTGGAAATGCCCGACTTCTACATGGTAAACGTCTATACACCTAACTCGCAGGAGGAGCTGCGTCGCTTGGATTATCGCATGAAGTGGGAAGATGATTTCCGCAACTACCTTTTGGCATTAGATGCCAAAAAGCCTGTAATTGTATGTGGGGATATGAATGTAGCACATCAAGAGATTGACTTGCGCAATCCCAAGACGAACCGTCGCAATGCAGGCTTTACAGATGAAGAGCGTGAGAAGATGACGCAGCTGCTAGATAGTGGTTTTACCGACACCTTCCGCTATTTCTACCCCGACATGGCGAACCAATACTCGTGGTGGTCGTATCGCTTCCATGCTCGTGAGAAGAATGCAGGGTGGCGCATTGACTATTTCTTGACTTCAAAGCGGCTGGATGACAAACTGAAAGGAGCCAAAATTCATAGTGAAATCTTTGGTTCCGACCACTGCCCAGTAGAATTGACTATAGACTAACAATAAAAGGCTGCGAGTTTCGCAGCCTTTTCAATTGTCAAAAGTTTAGTCCGTAGTTGTGTTTCACCTCACTCATCACAAACATACTCTCCACAGAGCCCAGGCTCTCTATCGCCCCCAGCTTGTTAATCAAGAACTCATTATATGCCTTCATGTCGGTAGCATGAATCTTCAGCAGATAGTCAGTGGTACCTGATACATTGTAGCACTCCGTCACCTCTGGCAGTTCCTGAACCATCTCCATAAAGTCCTTCGCAATGTCACGATTCATGCGTTTCAGCTTCACGTTGCAGAACACGATAAAGCCCTGATTCAGCTTCTCGGCATCTAAAACGGCAATGTATTTCTTGATATAGCCATTGCCCTCCAAGCGTTTGAGACGCTCATACACAGGCGTTGACGAGAGGTTCACCTTGCTTGCCAACTCCTTGATGGTGAGGCGTCCATTCTCCTGTAAAACCCGCAAAATCTGCAGGTCAGTCCTATCCAAAGTATCCATAAAAGAACATTTATTCTGTTTAAGTTTCGTTTAGCAAGCGAATGCAGCATATACATTCTACAAGCAGCAGCAAAAGTAGCAACATTTTCTGAATATTCCAAATAATTTGTTTGATATATCCAAACCACATTAACTTTGCAGCAGAAAACTTAATAACAAAAACAATCTAAAAACTAAAATAGTATGGCAACAAAGAATTATCATTTTGAGACGCTCCAACTGCATGTAGGCCAGGAGCAAGCAGATCCGACCACAGATTCACGCGCGGTACCTATCTATCAAACTACCTCGTATGTATTCCGTAACTCACAACATGCCGCCGACCGCTTTGGTCTGCGTGATGCAGGAAATATCTATGGCCGTCTGACCAACACCACACAGAGTGTATTTGAAGATAGAATAGCTGCATTAGAAGGAGGCGTAGCAGCCTTGGCAGTAGCCAGTGGTGCAGCAGCCATCACCTACGCTTTACAAAACGTGGCGCACGCAGGCGACCATATCATTGCCGCCAACAACCTCTATGGCGGCACCTTTAACCTCATTGAGCACACACTCACTACGCAAGGCGTTAACACCACCATTGTCAATCCTGAAGATTTTGCAGCCGTTGATGCTGCTTTCCGTCCCAACACCAAGGCCATTATTGTAGAAACATTCGGCAACCCCAACGCCAGCGTGACCAACATAGACCACATTGCCGAGATTGCACACAAACACAACACCATATTAATTGTTGACAACACATTCGCAACACCATATATATTCCGTCCATTAGAACATGGAGCCGATGTGGTAGTAGAATCTGCTACCAAGTTTATTGGAGGTCATGGCAGTACCTTAGGAGGTGTAATTGTTGATGGAGGCAAGTTCGACTGGATAGCCAATGCCAGCAAATACCCTACCTTAGGTCAGCCCGATCCCAGCTATCATGGTGCCGTTTTTGCACAGGTGGCAGGCCCTGCGGCTTTCGTGACTCGAATCCGTGCCGTCATTCTGCGCGACACTGGTGCCTGTATCGCCCCCATCAGTGCCTGGTTCTTGCTGCAAAGTTTGGAAACCCTCTCTCTACGCGTAGAGCGTCATGTGTATAATGCCCTGAAGGTAGTAGAGTTCCTGAGCAAGCACCCCAAGGTAGCCAAGGTGAACCACCCTTCCCTGCCTGACCATCCAGACCACAATCTATATAATCAGTTGTTCCCCAATGGTGCAGGCTCCATCTTCACTTTCGAGATCAAAGGCGGACAAGAAGAGGCTTGGAAATTTATCGACAAACTACATATATTCTCGCTGCTGGCTAACGTGGCAGACGTGAAAAGTTTGGTGATACACCCTGCTACCACCACCCACTCACAATTGTCACCCGAAGAGTTAGAGGAGCAGCACATTTATCCGTCAACCATTCGTTTAAGCATAGGTACCGAACACATTGACGACATTCTCGAAGATCTGCGTCAAGCGTTAGAAGACTAAAAACAGATTAAGGTTCTAGTTTTTGTGGTATTAGTTAGGTAAAAAGAGTATTATAGTAAACTACTATTCAATGTTGGAATTCCCCTACCGTGAGGCAGGGGTTTTCTATTGTTTTGACGGCAATATCTACATACATTTATTTCATGGCATCATAAACCGCCTGCATAATCTTGGGACGGATATTGAGCTGTCCCAGTTTGGGATTCCAGGAATCGGGATGCACCCTATTGCTCAAGAAGATATAAACTATCTGATTGGTGGGATCCACCCAAACACAGGTACCTGTGAAGCCAGTATGACCATAGACGGTAGCGGGAGCATCATCGGCACAAGGACTCTTGGACTTGTTGACCATATCGGGCTTGTCGAAGCCAAGACCACGGCGACTGATGCGCGACTTGCTGGTGGTAAACAGTTTGCAGGTGCTTTCGCCCAAATAGCGCTTGCCATTCAACTCGCCACCATTCAATAGCATCTGATAAACCAATGCCACCTCAGTAGCATTGGAGAACAACCCTGCATTGCCTGAAACTCCGCCCTGGAAAGCAGCAGCCTCATCATGCACATAGCCCTGCAGGAGCTGCTTACGCAGGAACTTGTCCTGCGAAGTGGGCACTATCTCGTCTTTAGCAATACGCTGCAAGGGGCGGAAAAGGGTACGCTGCAAACCCATGGGCTCATAGAACTCGCGGGTGACGTATTCGTCTAACGCCATACCCGTGAGTTGCTCCACAATCTGCTGCAGGAGGATGAAATTGACATCACTATAGCGGTAGGTGCGAGAGCGCAAGGTAGCTTCCACAATCTTGGTGCGATAGACATCCTTGAACGAAGGGGAGAGCCACAGGCCTTCGGCTATCTGCAAGGGGTAGTCGGCTGACTGCTGAGACGATACCAAGGAGTCAAAATACTGATAGTTGGGGTTCACCCAATCACGAGCGGCTATCTGGACAGTATGCAGACGGTCGCGGCGGTTGCTGAGGATATTGCCATCGTAGCTCTCTTTATCAATGGCTTCCCGATAGAAAGAGATGGAAGCTGGCAGGCCTGACTCGTGGTAGAGCAGACTGCGAACTGTGATGGTTTGCTTATCAGTTCCTTTGAGATAAGGGAGATAGGTGGATACCCGCTCCGTGAGGTTAATCTTACCTTGGTCATAAAGTTTCATGATAGCCAACAAGGTAGCGGTGGTCTTGGTCATGGAGGCCAAATCATAGACATCGGTAGGTCTGACAGGCTGCAAGGGTTTGCCATTGATGCTGGTATCAGAATAGGTGTGATTACCAAATGCCTTGTTGTAGATGGCGTGTCCGTTTTTGAGGACGACTATCTGACAACCTGGGAAGGCTCGCTCACGGATGCCCAACAACGCTAAGGTATCGATGGCTTGCAGTTTCTCAGTATCGATACCAAAGTCTTCAGGAGAGAAGACAGGCGACTCATTTGCTATGAGGTCGGTACCCTGTCCTGCCTTCATCAGCTTTCCAATAGAGGTGGAGAGCCTGCCCGTGAGGGATGCGTTCCCCACAATGGCCTTTGCCACATGTTGCTGAACGGCCTCTGGGTTATCGTGTGCAATGATCACTGCATCGGATAGCTGGACAGCCTGTGGCAGTTTGGCGACTTCTTTCTGGGCGATGAAGAACACTGAGACCACAGGGTTGGTGGGTTTATATTCATTGAAGAAAGGTTGGAAGGCATTGGTATTCTTGTCGGTAACAGCAACAATCACGCGCTTATAGTTATCCAGCTGACGGATAATCTGCTGACGAGATGCAGCTGTGTTTTCAGCAGGCAGGCCTATGGTCTTTACCTTCACATGCTTGGAGAGTTCATCGACAAAGAGCTTGAGAGCCGCAGTACGATTACCCACATTTAGCACAGCCACTTCTCCGATACTACTGTCGATAGGCAATGACGGATGGGTATTACCTACAAGCACGACAGCAGCTTGCGACAAACGGTTAACCAGGTCGTTGGCCTCAGGGATATTGATACGCTGTTCCAATCCGGATATCTGGATGTTTTGCTTTCCAGTAAGGCCCAGCACATATTTGTACATCAGCACCTTCTTGCAGTGCAGGTTGATGTCGCCCTCTTTCACCTGTCCTTTGGCTACTGCATTAAGGATGGCATCCATCTCAGGACCAATGGCAGAGGGTACCAGCAGCATGTCGTTGCCAGCCTGTAAAGCCTGCAATGATGCAGACCCCCCATTGATGGCACCCTTCATTTCTAATGCATCAGTAAATTTCAAACCACCGAAGCCCAGTTCCTTGGTAAGCAGGTCGGTAACGATATTATGTGACAACGAAGAGGCAAGTCCTTTGCGCTCGGTAAGGGCGGGAATATCGAGATGTCCTACCATCACACCATCTATGCCGGCAGCAAAAGCCTCTTTGAATGGCACCAGTTCGACACTGTCGAGGCGTTCACGGGTGAAGTTGAGCACAGGCAATGCTTGATGGGAATCAACATCGGTATCTCCATGACCGGGAAAATGTTTCGCCACAGCCACCACCCCACCGTCTTGCAGGCCTTTGCTATAAGCTATCACCTGCTTGGCCACCCTATGAGGGTCTTCGCCAAACGAACGTACATTGATGACTGGGTTATTGGGATTGATATCCACATCAGCCACAGGGGCAAAATTGACGGTAATGCCCATGAGGCGACTTTCGCGTGCCACCTCCTTGCCATATTCATATAACAGGTTCTCGTCGGTGATATTGCCTAAAATACGGTTTTTAGGAAACACAGGCGATGGCTTGAGACGCATAGCCAAGCCCCATTCACCATCGAGGGTGATAATAAGGGGTACCGATGCTAATTGCTGGGCTTCATTGGTAAGGATGGCCTGGTTTCCTAACATACCACCCGAGAAAAGCAGTCCGCCAATCTTATAGTCTTGCACCACCTTCTTGATGAGTTGTAGGTTGGCTTGAGTACGCTCAGGCGCCACTTTATACACAAACAACTGTCCGATGCGTCCGCGAAGGTCCAATGTCTGCATCACAGAATCAGCCCATGCAGAAGCCTTGCTATTGGCATTGATCATCCTGCCAAACTGACTCACTTTAGGGTCATAGGATCCAGGAGATGGATGGTTAAATCCATTAGTTTCAATCTGCGCGCTGCAAAGCAGTACGGCAAGCAAAAGGAACAGTAGTCTTTTCATCTTATCTATCTACAAAAGTCTTTTTTATTTCTTACCTAATGTGATGACTGTATTGCTCAGATACACGCCATTGTTGCCAATGTGCATCACTGGCACCTCATGACCATCGGCATCCTTCACCATTCGAGGTTTTTCGAGGAAGGTGTGGGTATGTCCGCCCAGCACCAGGTCGATACCATGCGTCTGAGGCACGACAACATTGTCATATACATCATCCACACCCGGGTTCTGAACTATGCCCAAGTGTGAAAGGCAAATCACTACATCACACTTTTCCTGTTCGCGAAGAATCATCACCATACGGTTGGCTACAGCAGCTGGCTTGTGATAGACAATGCCCTCACACTTGCTCTGTTGTACCAATCCATCGAGTTGCGGACAAAGCGCAAATACGCCAATCTTCACGCCATTGCGCTTTAGCACAATATAGGGCTTCACGAGTCCTTCGAGAACGGTGCCCTCAAAATCGTAATTAGAGCAAACGATAGGAAAGTTAGCCATCTTGAAAAGGCGTGCCATGTTATCCAAGCCAAAATCGAACTCATGGTTACCAATGGTCATGGCATCATACTTCATCAGGTTCATGGACTTGATCTCCACCTCACCTCGGTAAAGGTTATAATAGGGTGTGCCCTGCGAGATATCACCACTATCGAATAACAGCATCTCAGGGTGTTGCTGGCGGTATTGATTTACCAATCCTGCCCTGCGTGCCACACCTCCCATATTGGCGTTTCTCGATGAGGTATTTGCCTCTATGGGGTCAATACGGCTGTGGGTGTCGCTAGAATGCAGTATAAACAACTGCTTCTGCGCAATGGATAATGGGCAATGGAAAATAGAGATTGTCCATACCAATGCAACTATAAAATATCTTGTCTTCATATTATTCTGAGATTTGTTTAATACGTCCATCTAACTGAGAAGTGATTTTCTTGCCCTGTTTTGTCTGTTCACTTACATAGTCAATGAACAAGCCACGTAAGGTAAGGCCATCAGGACAATCTTTCTTGATTGCTTTGGTTAAGGCTTGGAGACCATCGTTGCCTTCCGAAAGATAATCGATTGAGCCTATAGTATAGGTGCGGTTGTCATCGATAGGCTGTCCCTGTATTGTAGCTTTTACCACCTCGTTCTTGCTGTTGAACACCAATGTAGCACCACTGATACCTTCACCACCACGTATGGCAATGTTCGACATCAACTCTTTCAAATCGGAGCCTTTGAGGGTAAGCACACAGAGGGAGTTTTCAAACGGCAACACTTCGAATGCATTGCTAACTGTAATATCGCCCTGTCCTAGGTCAGAACGCAGACCACCAATATTAATCAACCCCATATCTGCTGGTTGACCCAAGACACGAGCCGCACTCTGGCGCAACACTTCAGCCACAAGGTTACCCAACAAACACTCTGGTCGTTTGCGGTCCATCGCCATCTCGCTTTGTCCCAACACAGTGTTCATCATGCTATCTATTTTAGCACGATAGGGTGCAATCAACTGCAAGGCTTCTTGACTTTGTATGGCATCGAGAGATGCATCGATGGCTATTCTGCTGCTTTGCACATCGGTCACCACATAGTGACTCTTGCATCCACCTAAAAACAATAAGGTACAGAGCAATAGTGCCCCACCCCATTGTGTAGTTCTGTTTTTCATAGATGATTTTGTATTATTTCCTACAAAGATAACAAAAAAGTGGAAAATACTTGCAAGTTTGGCTTTTTTTTCGCAACTTTGCACCCGCTTTTGCGCAATCGCTGTCAGGATACATCCCACGATGAGGCCTGGTATGTTGCGTGGTTATAAACATTTTATACAATTAAGAAGATGGATTTACTTAAAATTGCAGAAGAAGCATTTGCTACTGGCAAGACCTATCCTCAGTTCAAGGCTGGTGATACTGTAACCGTAGCATATCGTATCGTGGAAGGTAACAAGGAGCGTGTACAGCAGTATCGTGGTATTGTTATCAAAATTTGCGGTCATGGTGAGAAGAAGCGTTTCACCGTACGCAAAATGTCAGGCACCGTAGGTGTTGAGCGTATTTTCCCTATCGAGTCTCCGCATATCGAGAGCATCGAAGTGAACAAGGTAGGTAAGGTACGTCGTGCTAAGCTGTATTACCTGCGCAAGCTCACTGGTAAGAAAGCACGCATCAAGGAGAAGAGAGTCAACACAAAGTCAGCAGCTGCTGAGGCTTAATTCTTCCATCCTAAAGAAAAGTACAAGAGGAGTATTCAAAAATGAATGCTCCTCTTTTCTTATGTCGGAAAAAAGTTGTATCTTCGCATCATTATTAAATAGAAGGAATAAAATATGGAATTTAGTGGAAAAGTAATCGCAATTTTACCTGCTCGTACCGGTGTATCAAAATCAACTGGCAACGAGTGGAAAGTTCAGTCATACGTAGTGGAAAACCACGACCAATACCCTCGTCGCATGTGCTTTGAGGTGTTTGGCGGCGACAAGATTGATCAATTCAACATTCAGATGGGAGAAGAGTTGAACGTATCGTTCGACATTGATGCCCGTCAGTGGCAAGATAAATGGTTCAATACCATTCGCGCATGGAAAGTAGAGAGAGTACAGGAAGGTGCTGCAGCTGATCAGCCCGCTGCTGAGGCTATTCCTCCTTTTGCTCCAGAACCAGCTCCATTTGCTGGTGGAGAGAGCAATCCGGCAGATGATCTGCCATTTTAATAAACTACCTCCCAACGGTTATTTATCTGCTGATAGATAGCTGTGCGAGCAAAAGACGACTTAGCATTTTGCAAATCCATAAAGGCGGCATTGCTGGAAAGCGTGCCGCTTTGTTGTTGTGCCTCAATGACTTGTTGCAGTAACTCATTACTAAAACTGAGTGCCAACAAATCATCGGTGACATAAGCTGAAAGTTCGTGGCCATCAGCCAATTGATAAATGGTTATATCTTCACCTTTGAAGTTGATAACCTCTGGCTCGCCCACAGGATTCTGGAAATAACGCGTAAAGAAATCTTGGAATAAGGCAGCATCATCGACCTCAACACTGCAATAGAGAATCTGGTTAAATGGATTCTCGGGTTGATGATAACTCAGTAACACCTTGCTCAACTGCATACTTAATCCGTGCGGTGATGCCTCCAAGAATTCATGTACATAATTCCTTAGGCAATTTACCATGTCGGATGTCGGCAAAGAAACATTGATTAGTGACCCATCGCTCATATCATCCACGAAAGCCACTATATCATCAGTTTCCACTACTGTTACGGCATCGGCAGGAACTAAAGAGTATAGATTGCTGGTTGCTACCTGTGAAATCCTGGAATGATGTAGATACTGGTATGCCACAATGCCTGCTATCAACAAAATCAGCGACATCCCTACGGCTATCCTATGTATTACGACAGGTTTCACGCTTGTTAGATAATTTTCACAAAAGTATTAAAAACTTCTAACATACGCAAGAAAAATCTAAAAAAAATTAAAATATAAATTCTAAGCCATCGTAGGCTAAGTGGATGCGAGGAGGAAGTTTGGCATCTGTAACAGCGTGAAGGCCAGCATAATGACTCATGTGAATAAAGTATGTATCCTTAGCTCCTATACGAAACGCATTTTCTATAGCAACATCAATGTTTTGATGAGTAGGATGATCATACACATGCAGTGCATTCATAATAAGGACATCCAACCCTTGTAAGGCGTCATAAGACTCTTGTGGCATGGTCTTCATATCAGTGACATACCCAAAAGTACCGATGCGAAAGCCCAAAATGGGGAGGTCACCGTGCATCACTCTAAGCGGAAGGACTTCAGTATTATTCACTTTGAATGGTTGAAAAGGCGCCACTTCATGCAGACAGATGCCTGGCACGCCTGGATACTTCTCTTTCGTAAAGCAATAGGGCAAACGAGTTTGCAGATCACGTACCGTATAATCCTCAGCATACACATTGACATCGCCGAACACATTGCTGGGTCTTAGATCGTCCAACCCTCCCACATGATCGGAATGTTCATGGGTAATCAGAATGGCATCGGGCACCACGAATGGCTGTACCTGCATGTATTGCTGACGGAAATCAGGACCGCAATCTATCAGAATCACGGCATCATCGGTATAAACCAGTGAAGAGCAACGCAGACGCTTGTCGCGAGGGTCGGCCGACCGGCACACCTCACAATTACACCCCAAAGTGGGTACGCCCATGGATGTTCCAGATCCTAAGATTCTGACTTTCATATCAACATTATTCAATAAAGTTCACTTCGGGATGTATCTCGATGCCAAACTGCGAAGCCACATCACGGCACACTGCTTCCGACAATGCCACGATATCAGCACCTGTAGCGTTGCCTAAATTAACCAGAATCAATGCTTGTTTGTCATAGACTGCTGCGTTGCCCAATGACTTGCCTTTCCAGCCAGTTTGCTCAATCATCCAACCAGCAGGTATCTTAACATGCTGCTCATCTACTTCGTAATACGGCATATTGGGATACTGAGCCAAGAGGCTCTGCCATTTCTCACGACTCACTACAGGATTGGTAAAGAAACTGCCCGCATTGCCCAATACCTGCGGATCGGGCAACTTACTCTGGCGTATCTTGATGATGGTTTGGCGTACTAACGGCAATGTAACAGAAGGAGCATCTGCTAACTCCTTGCGAATGGTACCATAGTCCAATTTAAACTGGGCCACTTTACTTACCCTAAAATTGACATAGGTCACAAAGTATGCCTTCATCTCTGGACGTTTGAAGATACTATAGCGATAGGCATACTCACACTCAGCATTCTGGAACACTCGTCTCTGTCCTTTACAATCAATTGTCTCAACGGAGGTGATCAGGTCTTTCACCTCCACGCCATAAGCACCAATGTTTTGAACGGCACTCGCTCCCACCTCACCAGGAATGAGGGAGAGGTTCTCTGCTCCATACCATCCTTGCCGAACACAGAAGTCAACAAAATCATCCCACACTTCACCTGCACCCACACGAATGAATACTTCGCTATCATTCTCAGCGGTGATCTGCATCCCTTTAATCTGAGAATGTAGCACCGTACCTTCATAACGCTCATGCATGAAAAGTAAATTACTACCACCCCCCACGTGCAGGAAAGGAACCTTGACCTTGCCTTCGGTAATAAAATCCTTAAGTTCTTGTTCAGAGGTATATTCCAACAACTGAGCAGCCTCAACCTTCAGACCAAAAGTATTCTTTATAATGCCATTCTCCATTGTCAATTATGTTTCGCATCAATTCTGTCACGACTCGGCCAAACATGCAAGCATGATGGCTCTCGCTGCTCCAGAAAGTCTCCTTTATATCGAAGTATCTTCAAACTTATACATCTCCCATTCACCACCACGCTTGCGGAAATACAGGATAATAGATGTACCATCCTGGAATCCGTTTACCTTCAAGATTTTCCTTCTCGACCTACCATCATTGGTCTGTCCGTAGTTGATGTTTGTCAGTCTATCGATGGGCAATTCGGGCTTGAATGCAAACCACTGACTGATACCTAAAGTGGTTTCCAAGATGGAAAACTCGTCATCAGGGTCCAATGTTACAAACTCTATAGGATTGGTGAGATGGTCCAACTGATAAATGCTGTCGTTGGCAAATCTACTATAGAAAGACAAGAAACCACTTTCATCATCTATAGGAGTCAATGGCAGCAAAGAGATAGAATCGAGCATCCACGCACCTTTTTCTCGCTCAAAATAATAACGCTGTCGCATCATGGAATCTAGATAGACCCATTCCACCTCTGCAGTGTTAAGAGAAGTATCACCTTCAAAATCAAAATCTGATTCCTTGTCGAACATCAACGTATAGGTAGGCTGCTCAGCAAACAGGTGGTCATGTTGCCAATCCTTGCTCTCCACTTGCTGGGTACTGTCCATAGTGATGACTTGCAAGGGGAATTTTACCCTGCGTCGTTGTAAGCGTTCATCTGAGGCAAAGTTCCAGATAAAGTCGTCAAATAGTTCATCCACTCTGGTAGGTGCCACTTCCTTTTCCACCTCAGGCTCTGGCTCAACAAGAGTTTCCACTATCAAAGTATCGTTGGACAACGGTTCTGCTTCCTCAGTGACATTGACCTGCTTCCCCCCGCAGGAGGCGAGGAGCCATATCAATAAAAGGCCGCAAAAAGATATCCAACTATTATTCATTATCCTATTTACTCAACTTAATCTTCAGCTTCTCCAACATATCTGTGGTCATGGTTTCTAGATCATACTTGGGCTGCCACCCCCACTCTTTCCGTGCACAACTGTCGTCCATGCAGTCAGGCCAGCTCTCAGCTATGTGTTGCTTCAGCGGATCCACCTGATATTCCATCTCAAACTGGGGCAGGTGCTGCTTAATTGCCTTATAGATAGTCTCTGGTGCAAAGCTCATAGAGGCCAGGTTAAAAGCATTTCGGTGTACCAGTTTGGCAGGGTCAGCCTCCATCAACATAATCGAAGCATGCAACGCATCAGGCATATATATCATATCCATTAGGGTACCCTCTTTTATAGGGCAAATAAACTTCTCACCCCTAACAGCATAATAATAGATATCTACCGCATAGTCAGTGGTGCCACCACCAGGAGGCGTTACATACGAAATGATGCCCGGATAACGTACCGACCTGGTATCAACACCATATTTCATAAAATAATAGTCGCTCAACAACTCGGTAGTCACCTTGCTCACCCCATAGATGGTACGCGGACGTTGTATGGTGTCCTGAGGCGTCATCACATGAGGAGTAGAGAGACCAAACGAGCCAATCGAACTAGGTGTAAACACAGCACAATGATGCTCACGAGCCACCTCTAACACATTCCACAAGCCATCCACACCAATTTTCCACGCCAGACGAGGGTTTCTTTCTGCCACCACCGACAACAACGCTGCCAGGTTATAAATCGTGTCTACATGGTAATCCCTTACCACTTTCGCAATGGCATCAGCATCAGTAACATCAGCCAATGCCGAAGGACCAGACTCTTTCAACACACCTTTAGGTTCTGCGCCTCTAATATATCCTGCAATTACATGACTATTACCATACCTACCTCTCAACTCCATAGTAAGCTCAGAGCCTATCTGTCCGGTAGCGCCAATAACCAATATATTTTTCATATCTTAGGTTTTTTAGGTCTATTCTCATTTTGTTGCACAAAGATAATCATTATTTGAATTATTTTCGCTAATTTGGCGGTGAAAATGAGTATTAACACTAAATCTTAAACAATTTGACATATGTACGGAAAAATGCAAAAACATCTCGCCCAGACATTGGCTGAGATAAAGGAGGCAGGACTCTACAAAGAAGAGCGCCTGATTGAAAGTCCTCAACGTGCTGCCATCACGGTGAAAGGACAAGAAGTGCTGAACTTTTGTGCAAACAACTATTTAGGTCTTTCTGACAATCCCCGACTGATTGAAGCTGCCAAAAAGATGATGGATTATCGTGGCTACGGCATGTCTTCGGTTCGTTTTATTTGCGGCACACAAGATATTCACAAGGAGTTGGAGGCAGCCATTGCCGACTACTTCCACACCGAAGACACCATTCTCTATGCAGCTTGCTTCGATGCCAATGGAGGTGTGTTTGAGCCTTTGTTTACGGAAGAGGATGCCATCATCAGCGACTCACTGAACCACGCCAGCATTATTGATGGTGTACGCTTGTGCAAAGCAAAACGCTATCGCTATGCCAACGCCAACATGGAAGAATTGGAGAAATGTCTGAAGGAGGCTCAGGCGCAGCGTTTCCGCATCATCTGTACAGATGGTGTATTCTCGATGGATGGCAATGTGGCGCCACTCGACAAAATTTGTGATTTAGCAGAGAAATACGATGCCCTGGTAATGGTGGATGAATCACACTCTGCCGGTGTTGTAGGTGCGACGGGACACGGCGTTAGTGAATTGTACAAGACCTATGGACGCGTGGATATTTATACCGGCACTTTAGGCAAAGCCTTCGGTGGTGCAATGGGTGGTTTTACTACAGGTCGTAAAGAGATTATCGACTTATTGCGCCAGCGTAGCCGTCCTTACCTGTTCTCCAACTCTGTGGCTCCTGCTATTATCGGTGCTGCTCTTGAAACTTTCAAGATGCTGAAAGAGAGCAATGCCTTGCACGACAAGTTGGTAGGCAATGTCAACTACTTCCGTGATAAGATGATGGCGGCAGGCTTTGACATCAAGCCTACACAGAGCGCTATCTGTGCCGTGATGCTGTACGATGCGAAATTGTCGCAAGTATTTGCTGCCAAGATGCAGGAAGAGGGCATCTATGTAACAGGTTTCTACTATCCAGTCGTACCGAAAGGCGAGGCACGTATCCGTGTGCAACTTTCCGCTGGTCATGAGCGTGAGCACTTGGATCGTTGCATCAATGCCTTTATAAAAGTCGGCAAAGAATTAGGTGTGTTGAAATAAGAAGGTTTTCCCCGCCTACCCGGCGGGGAAAACATATGTAAGCAAAGAGTTAGGAGTATTAAAATAGGAAGTGTTGAAATAAAAGAAATATCCCTCGCTGATTGGCGGGGGATTATTGTATTAGAACAAGTCTTCTGTTACATAACTCTTAGGCAACGCCCTGCAATTATATTGCGAAGCCATGATTTCACCGTAGGCTCCAGCAGAACGGATGGCAATCAAGTCGCCACGACTCGTTTTGTTCAAATCTACCGCTTTACCAAACACATCACTCGACTCGCAAATAGGGCCAACCACATCATAGGTCTCAATCGGCAACTCAGAGCTAATGTTCTCAATCTTATGATACGCCTGATAAAGAGCAGGACGAATCAAATCAGTCATGCCAGCATCCAAAATGGCAAACTGCTTGTTGGTACCTTGTTTCACATACAGTACTTTTGAAATGAGTGAACCGCATTGAGCCACAACAGAACGGCCCGGCTCGAAGTGTAGCACCTGACCTTCACGGCGCCTAATCAGCGTATTGATAGTCTTGAAATACTCATGGAAATCAGGTATAGACTGTCGGTTGGGATGCTGATAGTCAACGCCCAAGCCACCACCTACATTGATATTCTCTATCTTAATATGATGTTGCTCAAATTGTGCCAGCAATTCATTCACACGATTGCATAGAGCGGCAAAGTCGCCCATATTCAATATCTGTGAACCGATATGGAAATGCAGACCAATAAACTTCACATGCTGCATCTCTTCTGCTAAGGCAATCACCTTTTCCAAATCACTCATGGCAATGCCAAACTTATTCTCTGCCGTACCCGTAGTGATATTGGCATGAGTATGCGCCTTCACATCAGGATTTACACGGAACTCCACCTGTGCCACAACTCCCTTGGCTGCTGCCAGTTCGTTGATAATCTCCAGTTCTGGTATCGACTCCACATTGAAGCAGAATATGCCATGTTCCAAGCCAAGGTTGATTTCCCAATCAGCCTTACCAACGCCAGCAAAGACAATCTTATCAGGGGAGAAGCCTGCCTGCAAAGCTGCTTTGATTTCTCCACCACTTACACAATCGGCTCCTAATCCATATTCACGAATGGTACGTAACACTTGAGGATTAGCGTTGGCCTTAATGGCATAATGCACTACAGCATTATCCATCTTGCTCACTTCTTTCTTGATTACCTCCAAGGTTTCACGCAAGATGCGAGTGTCATAGTAATAGAATGGTGTCTGCAAATCACCAAACTTTTCTATTGGGAATTGTCCTTTCATTTAGTTGTAAATCAAAAAAAGGATTGCTCCTAAAAGAAGCAATCCATCATATTATTATCTATTAAACAACTTGTCACTGAGTTGCTGCAACGCTTTCTTCTTATCGCACTGGCGAATCAAAAGAGAAATGTTGTAGTTACTGCCACCGTATGAAATCATACGTACAGGGATGTCTTGCAAAGCATCTACAGCCAACGCCTCGAAGCCGATGTTCTCCCACTCCAGGTCGCCCACGATGCAAACAATACACATGTCCTTATCTACCGTCACGGTGCCATATTTACGCAAGTCTTCCAAAATCTCGTTCAAGTGCTTGGTGTTGTCTATTGTCACAGACACACCCACCTCAGAAGTACAGATCATATCGATACTGGTCTGGTAGCTCTCAAAGATTTCAAACACCTTACGCAAGAAACCGTAAGCCAGCAACATACGACTTGACTTAATCTTGATGGCTGTAATATTATCTTTGGCAGCCACTGCCTTGATGGTGTCACGCTTGGTCTTGTTGGAAATCAACGTACCAGGTGCAGTAGGCTCCATAGTATTCAGCAAGCGCACAGGGATATTGGCATATTTTGCAGGTTGGATGCAGGTTGGATGCAGAATCTTAGCACCAAAGTAAGCCAACTCGGCAGCTTCCTCGAAGTGCAGCATCGGCACAGGGGCGGTCTTGTCCACCACACGAGGATCGTTGTTGTGCATTCCATCGATGTCTGTCCATATCTGAATCTCTTCGGCATTAATGGCAGCACCTATCAATGAAGCCGTATAGTCACTGCCACCACGCTGCAAGTTATCCACCTCACCGTATGAGTTGCGGCAGATAAAGCCCTGGGTGATATAAAGGTCAGCACCAGCATGCAAATCCAGCTGTGCCATCAGCTTCTCCTTGATATATACAGGATCAGGCTCTGCGTTCTTATCCATACGCATAAAGTCGAGTGCATTCAGCAACACTGATTTCACACCCTGTTCCTGCAAATAGAGATTCATCATGGCGGTAGAAATCAGCTCTCCATGAGAAAGAATCAACCTTTCTTCATACAAAGTGAAGAGGTCTTTGGTATAAGAGCGAATCTCATCAAAGTGCGACTTGATGACTTCCAATCCCTTTTGTTTGAACTCTGGGGTCGAATAGAGTTCGTCGATATGACGCTCATATTTGCTTTCCAGTTTGTTTATCACCTCATTGGCGCCATCTGGATTCTTCTTATACAGATAATCTGAGATTTCCACCAATGTGTTTGTGGTACCCGACATGGCGGACAGAACCACAATCTTACACTCACCGTCAGTGATCAGCTTAGCCACATCCTTTATGCGCTGCGCTGTGCCTACTGAAGTACCTCCAAACTTTAATACTTTCATATTCTAAAGCTATTAATTATTATCTTATTCTTCTTTTACCAATTTCTGATCCTCGCACCGATATACCTCACCTGGGAATTCACGAAGCAGTTGCAGGTTGTGGGTAGTCATGACCACCAGCGAACCAGTGTCGCTCAAATCGTGCAGCAATTTGGTAATGGCTCGCCCTGTTTCAGTATCCAGATTGCCCGTAGGCTCATCGGCAATAATAATATCAGGGGAGTTGAGCACTGCTCTGGCTATCACCACACGCTGTTGCTCGCCACCCGACAACTCGTTGGGCAACTTGTCTTCTTTATCCTCCATACCCACCAGGTTCAACACGGCTTTGATGCGGCTGTCAATCTCTTTTTTGTCGTGCCAGCCTGTTGCACGCAACACAAACTTCAGGTTGTCATACACAGAGCGGTCGGTAAGCAGCTGAAAATCCTGAAACACAATACCCAATCTACGTCTTAGTTTAGGCACATGTTTCTGTTTCAATTTACGCATGTTATAGCCCAATACCTCTGCCTCGCCATCGGTAATATCCAACTCGCCATACATGGTTTTCAGCAGACTTGACTTTCCTGCACCCACCTTACCTATCAGATAGACAAAGGAGCCCCTGCATAATTCCAGGTCCACCCCTCGCAGTACAGTGTCATAGTCCTGACTGACCCTTACCCCTTTGTATTTTATCAACACTTCATCCATCAGTGTTTCTTCCAATTAGGCTTATGACGTTCTTCCAACTCACGCGCCAGATCCTCAATACTCAAGCCCTTGGCTGTCAGCATTACAATCAGGTGATACAACAAGTCGGAACCTTCATAAATCAAACGGTCATTAGTACCGTTAGCAGCCTCGATGATGGTCTCAACAGCTTCCTCACCCACTTTCTGCGCCATCTTGTTGATACCGCTTTGGAACAGACTGGTAGTATAGGAACCTTCGGGCATTTCCTCATGACGTTGCTGGATGAAACGCTGCAACTCTTTGAGAAACATCACAGGTTCGCTATTCACATCCCCCCAACAGGTATCTGTACCGGTATGACACACAGGTCCTCTTGGATGCACTTGTATCAACAGAGTGTCATGATCGCAATCCTCCTTGATAGACACCACATCTAAAAAGTTGCCACTCTCCTCTCCTTTGGTCCACAAACGCTGTCGCGTGCGGCTATAGAAAGTAACAAGTCCTGTTGCAACGGTCTTGTCATATGCTTCTTGGTTCATATATCCGAGCATCAGCACCTTCGCTGTCTCGGCATCCTGTATAATGGCAGGTACCAGCCCGCTCATTTTGTTAAAATCTAACATCTTTTACCTTCTAATTGTAATATTCTCGTTGCAAAGATACGACTTTAATTCGGAAATTCGTATATCTCCGAAGTGAAAAACACCAGCCGCCAGGGCTGCATCTGCTTTTCCTATGGTAAAAACATCGCGAAAATGCTCCATCTTACCTGCTCCGCCCGAAGCAATGACGGGTATCGACAAGTCGTCGCTGAGCTTTGCCAATGCCTCGTTGGCATAGCCCGTGCGCACACCATCATGGTTCATGCTGGTAAAAAGAATCTCACCTGCACCTCGTTGTTCGCCTTCCTTGGCCCAACTGAACAATTCCTTGACGGTTTCCACCCTGCCTCCATTCAAATAGCACCACCATCCCTTCTCCGTCTGCTTAGCATCAATGGCCAACACGCAAACCTGAGACCCGAAGTTACGGGCTATTTGGTCAATCAATTCGGGATGTTTGATAGCAGCCGAGTTGATGGATATCTTATCAGCACCAGCCCCCAGCAGTCTGTCCACGTCACTCAGTTCGTGGATACCCCCACCCACAGTAAAAGGAATGCTTATATTCTCGGCGATACGTTTGACCAGTTCAGTAAAGGTCTTGCGGCCCTCAAAACTGGCAGTGATATCCAAGAACACCAGTTCGTCGGCTCCCTGCTCGCTATAAGCACGTGCCAGCTCCACAGGGTCGCCAGCCTGACGGAGGTTCACAAAGTTGGTACCCTTCACCGTCTGTCCGTCCTTGATATCCAAACAAGGTATGATTCGTTTTGCTAACATACTTATTGAATTACGTACTTTTCTATATCTGTAAATGTAATGCGGCCCTCATAAAGCGCCTTGCCAAAAATCACACCAGGCACCCTCGCTTCTGCCAATGCCTCAATGTCCTCCATGCTGCTTACGCCGCCACTGGCAATAAGGTGCAGGTGGGGATATTGTGCCAAAATATCTTTGTATAAAAAAATGGCAGGTCCTTGCAACATACCATCCCTGCTGATTTCAGTGCATATCACCTTCTGTACACCTTGCTGTGTATAATGCTCCAGAAATGCCATCAGTTCGTTGTCGCTGTCTTCCAGCCAGCCACTTACGGCCACCTTACCTTCTTTCACATCGGCACCTAAGATAATCCTTTCAGGACCATATTTCAGCAGCCAGCTTTTGAAGGTCTCTGGCTCTTTCACGGCAATACTGCCACCCGTCACCATCTGCGCACCGCAATCAAACACAATACGCAGGTCGTCATCCGTTTTCACTCCACCGCCAAAATCTATTACCAGATTCGTTGCATGGGCAATCTGCTCCAGCGTGCGCCAGTTCACCACATGTTTCGACTTGGCTCCATCTAAATCCACCACATGCAGGCGGGTAATGCCATGATCCTCCATCTCCTTGGCCACATCAGCAGGCGAAGCACTGTACTCCTTCACCTTGTCATAGTCGCCTTGCGAGAGCCTCACGCACTTGCCGTCAATGATATCTATAGCGGGTATCAGTTCAATCATATCTCAAACAAGAAGTTTTTAAGAATCTGTTCGCCTATCGAGCCACTCTTTTCGGGATGAAACTGAGTAGCATAGAAATTGTCTTTCTGTATAGCAGCACTGAATGGCTGTATATAGTCTGTGGTCGCCACAGTATAATCGCCCACAGGCACATAGTAGCTGTGCACGAAATACACGTAAGGGTCTGTTGGCAATCCTTGAAGCAGTTCACCTTTCATATTATATAAGGTATTCCAACCCATGTGTGGCACCTTATCCTCGTGACGCTGGTTGATGAAGCGTTTCACCTCGGTGTCGAAGATGCCTAAGCACTGGGTATCACCCTCCTCAGAATAACGGCACATCAGTTGCATACCCAGACAAATGCCTAACACAGGCTGGGTAAGACTCTTAATCAGCAAGTCAAGACCACGTTCCTTCAAAAAACTCATGGTGGTAGCAGCCTCTCCCACTCCGGGGAAAATCACCTTATCGGCAGTTTGTATCAGTTGTTCATCAGCAGTGATGACAGACGATACGCCCAGCCTCTTCAAGGCATTCTCCACCGAACGAATATTGCCTGCATTATAGTCTATGATGACAGCATTCATTACTCAATTTCTTTTGGTTATAAAAAATCGGCAACAAAAATAGCAAAATTATTTGCACAATCCAAATATAATACATACCTTTGCAACCGCAAAACCAAATTGGTGCGTTAGTTCAGTTGGTTAGAATACGTGCCTGTCACGCACGGGGTCACGAGTTCGAGTCTCGTACGCACCGCCTAAAGGATAGCTCACAAGGCTATCCTTTTTGTTTTATACGGGCCTGAATTGCCTTAGCTCCTCGTTATATACAAAGCCGTTTTCCAACAAAGAAGCCTTCAGTTCCTCCGTATCTTTGTCAAAATACGCACACAAAGCTTCCAAATCGTCAAACTCGCCATCTCTAAGCAGCATGTTCACACTGGATACCAGCATCATCGGGTCATTGGGTAGATAGTCCATTTCTATTCTTGTTTTTAGTTATTCTCATCCAGCATAAAGCGCTCAAACATCGCCTTATAAGCCTCCACCTTTTTATCAAAAGCCAATGGGTAAGCCCTTGATGACGACGGCAGACGATATAATACAATTACGTCTCCATCTTGATTATTCACATTAGGGATGGGTACAAAGCCGTTCACCTTAGGCGTTTCAGCGATGTGAAGCGTGTCACAGATGGTTGCTGTAGCTTTCTCGCCCATAGTGACGATAGCTCGAAGATGAGGCAGATGCTCCATCAGTTGTTGTATATTGGTAGGCTCCACCACTTCTAAGAACTTATCGGCAGCATTGTCCTTCAGTCGCCTCACAGCCGAAGAGGTATCGAAGAAAGCTATGCCCTTTTCCTTGCAGAACGCTACTATCTCTTCTATCTTGAACCGCTTAGTAGCTTCATTCACGAAGTGATGACGGTTGCCAAAGAACACCTCTCCCTCTATTCTCCAGTGGTCATTGATGAAGTTGGGATAATAGAAATCCATGCACCACCGTTTGCGTTGGGGAGGGAAACTGCCCAAGAACAGCACCTTGGCATTTTTAGGCAAGAACGGTAGCAGGGGATGATACTCCACCTCATCAGTACTACGCTGTATGTTCTCTATGTTCAGATACGATATCATGGCATCAAAGATACGAAAAACGTAACAATCTCTGCGCCGATGACAGGATAATTATTATCTTTGCAGAAATAACAACTAAAAAACATTGGTTATGAACATTGGAGACAAGGCCCCCGAGATATTGGGCAAAGACGAACAGGGACGTGATATCCGTCTAAGTGATTATCGTGGACGCAAATTGGTGCTTTACTTTTATCCGAAGGACAACACCAGTGGTTGCACAGCAGAGGCATGCAGCTTGCGCGATCGTTACAATGACCTGCAAGGAGCAGGCTACGAGGTGGTAGGCGTGAGCAAAGACTCAGCAGCATCCCATGTAAAGTTCAAGGAGAAATACGAACTGCCTTTCCCACTGATAGCCGATGTTGACCACACCCTCTTGGAAGCCATGGGCGCCTGGGGCGAAAAAGTCATGTATGGCAAGAAGACGGTAGGTACCATCCGCACTACCTTTATTATTAATGAGGAAGGTGTCATCGAGCAGATTTATGCCGGCAAGCAGGTGAAAACCAAGGAGCATGCCGACCAGATATTGGCAAAATAACAGCTTTCAGTTTTTCATCCATTCCTTGCGCTCTGCTTCGTCCATCTTTTCGATAGCGTAGCGGAGCGTTGTTCGTGGCATCTCGTGGACATGTTGTCGCAGAAATTCACGCAGCAACTCCATGCTTACACGCTTGCCCATCTCGCGCAGCATCCAGCCCACCGCCTTGTGCATCAGGTCGTGTGGGTGGTGCAGATGCTTCTCAGCATAGCGCAGGCACCACAACGGGTCGCCTGCCTGTGAGGTTTGCCAAGTGCAGACCATACTCATGCGTTGTCGCCACAAGTTGTTACTATCTGCCAGTTCGTCAAGCACTTTCAGCTTGAAGTTCTTATCTCCCAAATATGTAGGCAATAGCAGCCAAGAGCCCAGTATCTTAGGCACAGACAAATCCACCAAGTCCCAGTTGTTGGCTTGTTCTGCATATTGTAGATACATTTGCAATATCTCATCGCGCCCCCTGATGGCAGCCTCATCATTTTCCCATCTTTTGGTGGCCAATTTTTCAAATTTAGCCACAAGTATCAGCAGTCCACAAAGCCTTACCTCGTGCCAACGGTTCATCAGCAGCTCAGGCACTTCGCTCAATGGATATTCCTTCCAAACTTCCTTAACCACTTCCCTCGTTTGTGGCACTTTCAATCCCAAAAACTCATCACCTTCGCCATACTCTCCCTCTCCGGTCTTGAAGAATCCCATCAACACCTCTCGTTGCTTCTCATTCCGCAACGATTCCATATACCGTATTACCTCTTTTGCAGTGTTCATACATCACCTAATTATTATGCCCAAAGGTACAACTTTTTTAATTACACCATTTCAATAAGGTAAAAAGACGCGCTGGTAGGACAAACCTCCGAAGATTCCCCAACCGTCCTTCACATTGCTATATATCTGCACAGGTTCAGAAAAAGCATCAGATGTTGACACTCGGTACAACTCTACCGACTTCATGTAGCGATAGAACTCTGGGGTTATGGCCTGTAGTTCCACTATCACTTGGGGCTCAACCCATTCACTGTAAGGATGCATGTCGCCCATCTCATAATTAGTTGGTTGCAGCACAGGTTTGGGACTGTCAACTACAAATGTATAATCTCCATCTTTCAACAGTTCATCATTAAATACATTGCTAAAGAATGCAGGCCAACCGCCAAAGCCACTGTTCAGACGGTTATCCAAAAAAAGAGGGTCATCGGAAAAAAAGATGTCCTGCATGATATAACGAGTACGGTCTTCAGTATTTTTTATCAAAAACCACTCATCTACAAGGATATCAGGCCTGTCAGAGATGACTCCCCTCACACGCAGGCGATAATACTTGTTTTCAGCAGTATCTGTAATGCGGCAAGTGATGCGCATGATTGTATCTGTTTCGTATGAAATGTTATTCACCATCTTATAAGGGTTATCTGGCAGCACCTCATATTTCAGCACCTCTATCTTTGGCTGGACAGGCACTGTAGCCTCTGCACTCGCTTCGATGATGCTGGCGACTGTTCCATCGTTCCAGTTTGTCGTGGAATACTTGGCATTTACCACAATGTGGTCGTTAATTTGTGGGATGTAATCGCAAACAAAGCCTAAACTGTCGTCAGCTAACGTCAAGTGATATGTCTGGTTGCCATTGACCACAGCCTGCACATCGGCATCAAGTATGGCAGTACGCAGATAATATTTATTATTCTGATAGTCAGTGCTGGCATCATCACTGAGAAACACGGAAGAATAATAATCTATCATGTTCAAGTCAGGCGTCTTTCCCACCTGGTATGCCCTCGACACCATTACCTTGAAAGGTGTTCCTTCCACTGCCAAGGCATTGATGATAATATCGTTCTCTGTTTCTTGCTCTACGCCTTTGAAATCTAACTCTTTCTCGCAAGCACTGCAGAGGACTGCCAGTATCATTAACAAAGTAATTATCTTATCTTTCATAGCTATTACAGTTTGAGGGTGAAACTTAACGAGGGCATGATGGGGAACATGCACACGCCCTTAAGTGCCTTTCTGTTATTGGTATATCCCCAATATACCGATGAAATGTTTTGCTGGTTATAAAGGTTGTAGATACCTATCTCGCAAATCAGTTCACCAATACCTATGTTACCATGATGAATCAGACTGACATCCAATCTATGCACCGCAGGAAACACAAAACTGTTGCGTTGACGATAAGTATCCATACGCACCACATGCTCGATGTCTGTATCTAAATAAAACTCATTGGTCTCAAATTGATAGGCTGGATTCTGAGACAAATCTACGGTCCATCCTGTAGATGAAGGGTAGTAGTTATTGAACTCATCTAACTGTCCAAAGGCTACTGTAGTGGTAGCAATCGACGCACGACGTCCACTTTGGTAGGTCCAAGCTGCCGAGAAATCCCAGTTCTTACTCAGCCTCTGTGTAATACTGAAGTTGAAATTATGCCTGCGGTCGCCATTGGAATAGAACTCCCGTCCGCCATTCAGCTCCATACCAGGACGGTCGAAAGTTCTGAGTGACTTCGACCAGGTATAGCTGATATGTCCGGTGGTCTTACCAAAGGTCTTCTCCACCATCACCTCCACACCATATGCCTTACCACGTCCTTGCACGATCAAATCATTCATGCTCTTGGCAGACATATAGGAAGTACCTTCGGCATAATCCACCACATTGTCCAGCCATTTATAATAGCCTTCGACAGAGATTTGTATGCCATTATCAGTATCATAATTGAAGCCCAACGATAATTGGTCGGAGGTGCCCAACTTCATGTTTTTATTATAGGGTATCCATACTTCAGAAGGTGTTACCAGATTGCCGCTGGTAAGCAGGAACAGGCCTTGCGACATACGGGCATACGACAGTTTCAGCGATGTACCCTTAGTCAGCAACCAACGCAATGAAGCACGGGGTTCCAGTGAGGAGCGGAACTTGCCATCTGAGTGATAACCTTGCAGGCGCAAACCAACATTTGCTCTTAGCCAAGGGGTGATGGTCCAATCGTCTTCTATGAAGGCTGCTATTGAACTCAACGACCTGCCTTCCACCAGGTCGTTATGGATATTACGTTCCGTAGTCTTGTATCGTGCATCCCCCAACCCGATGTTCCAAAGCAGTTGCTCGTCCAACGAAGCTTTTTTCCAGTAATTGTAATATGCGTCAATGCCAGAATTGAGATGGATGACGTTACCCTGAAAACCGATATGTGCCTCATGCTTTCCTTGTTGGATGTAGCTCAAGTCTATCTTTGTATTCCAGTCATGCACTTTCGATTTGTAATGAGTGCCGTTATCCACCTTCATCAACGAGAACTCCAAGGCACCATTCTCATCCATTTCCCATGCATCTGGGTCTTTGTCGTAAATGGTAAGATTGACCTGATTCTGGGTGGATGTGTCATAATTCAACTGATAATCATATCCAGTGTAAGAGGCTAAAGCATTGAGACTCCATCGTGGACTGAACTGATGCGTGTAGTCCAACCCTCCCAACAGATTGTGCCAGCGGTTGGTGGTGGTACTTTGCGTACTGATGTGTGTCCAACTGGTTTTCTCACTCCAAGAGGGCAGACCAGTTACTCTATCTCTGATTACATTCCCGTCTGCATCTCTTTTCCAGACAGTATTTATAAAATGCTGACTCGTTTCAGTAGGCGTAGCATTATTTACGTCACGACCATAGTAGAATATGGCAGATAGTTTGTCTTTCTCCGTAAAGAGATGAGTGATTTTAGCGTTGATGTCGAAATACTTCATGTGGTTGTAGGCATTCATCGCCCCTGGGTTGTCATACACCACCTCCTCTAATAGAGGTCTGACAATAGCATTGAAGTAGGAGGCACGAGCCGCTACGTTGAAAGAGGTATGTCCTTTCCAAATAGGTCCCTCAACCTGTATTCTGGATGCCAGCATGCCTGCTGCTATCGTGGCATGAAAACGTTGCATATTACCCTCACGCAGAGTCATGTCAATGATGCCCGACAGACGGCTGCCATAACGTGTGGGAAAGGCACCTTTATAAAGCACTACATCGTCTAACATGTCGGCATTGATGGCAGAGGTAAAACCTTGCAAATGCTGGGGATTATAGAGATTGATGCCATCTATTAAAAAGAGGTTCTGGTCGTAGTCGC
>Ga0265298_10000381_pt1 | contig 66276 bp, 88 predicted proteins | sample AusTroGonzalo_MG_3_FD_193486 | JGI IMG/M metagenome (GOLD analysis project Ga0265298, IMG submission 193486) | Bovine rumen microbial communities from tropical cattle in Woodstock, Queensland, Australia - Gonzalo_01 | ecosystem: Host-associated > Mammals > Digestive system > Stomach > Rumen ... | reverse complement strand
ACCCTTTTTTTGTTAATATAATCTAATATGGTTGCAATTGAATATGATTCTTCAGAGAAAGACCTTCTTATCAAAATAGGCGGAGATAACTTCCGTGACCTTGTTGACTTTTTGAAAGAAGAAGGTTGTCGATGGAATCCTGAGCTTAAAAGATGGACATTGAATGTCACAAAATATGAAGACTTTTATAAAAGTTGCGTAAACTTTGGAGAGCAGCCTGAAGTTGATTTACTTACTGAAGAAGAGATAAAACATTATTACGAAAACTTAAAAGAACTTAAAGTATATCGTCGAACTTACCGACAGGAGTTGATGAACAATCCGCCACTTGTAGGTAAACATCCTTATGAAAGTTATCAAATACAAGACTTATTAAGAGGTCTTTGTCAGAATAGATTTTTGTATCACCACGAAATGGGTTTGGGAAAATCTTGGATTCTTACAGGCTTAATTGAACATAAAAGATATTACGGCGACTTAAATAAATGTTTGATATTCTCATCATCAATTGGTACTCGTAATGTTAAGGGCGAATTGATGTTGCACGGTAAGAATATGAAAGATGAAGATATTCTTACAATCACTTCAATGGCAAAAGTAAAGTTTGAAGACCGCGATATATTCAATACTGAAAAGTATCCTCAAACAATTATCATTCTTTCTTATGATGCTTTGAAATCAATAAGTAATTATTATTACGACATCAAGTATGGTACAAAAAAGAATAAGCATCCTTCAACAAGTAAAGCTTATTTGAAAAATCCAATGCCTATTGAAGAATGGTTAGGCGGCAAGGCAGGCGGTCTTTTCCTTGATGAAAATCATTACTTAAGTTCGCCTACATCAAGACGAACAAAAATTATGAACTTCATTGTTCCTTATTTTGACCAAAGATTTGAGTTTACAGGAACACTTGCTGATAAATATGAAAAGTTGTATGAGCCATCAAAGATTCTTGACCCTGCTTTAGTTGACGGAATGGACTATCAAACTTGGTGTGCAAAATATAACGATATTGGTAATTCTTACAGTCCTTATGCAATCAACCCGAACGGTTGGAGACTTGACTTAATTGAAGAGTTCAACAAAAAGATGTTGAAGTATTATTGTGCAAAGCGTCTTATGGTTGATTGTCTTGACTTACCGTTGAACTATGAAGTACCTACGATGTTTATGGAAATGTCACCATTGCATCGAAAGATTTATGAACGCTTTAGCAACTTTACTGCTGCTGAACAGGCAAACATTGCAAGTGAAGGCGGACAGAGTTTCTCTGAAAGAATGAAGAACTTGTTCCAATATTTCCAAACTTGTGTTGATAACCCAACAGCATTAAAGAACAATAAAAAGTTTCAGTACTTCCCACAAGACTTGCAGGACGACATCAATAAGTTCGATTATAACAAAGACTATAATAAGATTAAGCTTGTTGATGAAATTATTGAAGAACGAACTGATGTTGATGACCAAAAAGGAATTATTTGGTATTTCCACCCAGAGACAATGGTAGCTTTGAAAGAAAGATATAAGAAGTACAATCCTTGTATCATTTCAGCTGATGTTCCGATGGACGACCGCATTCCTTTAGTTAAGAAGTTTTTGAAAGACCCTAAGCAAAAGCTTTTGATTGCTTCTATTAAAGTTATGAACACATCTGTAACTTGCGTTGAATGTAAATATGAAGTATATGTTGAAAAGACATACAACTTTGTTGAATACACTCAGTCAAGAGGTCGTATATTCCGCCCAGGGCAGACTGAAGTCACAAGAACATATTCTTTAAGATATGATAATTCAATCGACAACTTGCAGGAATTGAACTTGGAAACAAAAGGTGAAACACTTAACTCTTTGTTCAATCAAAAATACATCAGCGAAGGCATTTGGAAAAAATTGTTTTCTTTGCAAAAAGGACAAACAATCTAATTATTATATTGGAGGTTTTGATGTTAATAAGTGTATTACTTATTCTTAATATTGTCATAGGACTTGCAAATCTCATTATGACATCAAAAGTTTTGGACAAGAAAAAGAAGAGCACATTATTCAAACAACACGACAACTTGGTTGATATTGAGAACAATGTGTTTGAAGACCTTACTGCATATTGTAAGGAAAGATATAATCTCGATGTATTCCGTTGCTTTGATACAGACCAGATTTCATTGGCTTACAAAAAGGACGACAAGAACGTAATTATTCTTGAACTTAAGTTCCCTTTAAGAGACCGTGGTTCAATGGAATATCAAGCAGCAATTGAAGGTATGAAAGAAGAGATTGACGATTGGAGGAAAAAGAATGCTTAAGTTGGACAGCTTGGATTGGGAATACTTCCCAGAAGGACAGGTTCAGGGTATGAACGGTCTCGTGTTTAGATTTTCCGATGACGGAAGAAAGTTTACAATTCCTGAAGGACAGAAAGAGCCTGCAAGAGAAGACCTTGTAAAGGAATGTGAGGCTGTTCTTGAAGATGTAAAGAAACAACTTGAGGAAAAGAAGATTGAGGACGAATGGGTTGACTTCCTTCTTTCAAGAAAGTATGGTTTCTTTGTTGGCGAAGATATGGCAAATAAAGATTGTATTGATGAGTCAATGATTCTCTTTGCAATGATTTCACATATCTCTCACGATTTGCAGAATGAGGAAACTGTTGAGTTCCGTAAGCAGCCACCAAAGTTTGCTTTCAAAGGAAAGCCTATAAATTATTCAGGTGTAAAACAGTTTTACGAAAACTTCAACGTTGTGTTGATTGATTGCGATACTGAAGCACCAAAGAATATGTTCGCATTCCTTGATATGTCAAAGAATATTTTCTCAAACTGTCAGTGTGTTTGTAAAAACGCTGATGATGTTGAAAAGTTTTACAAAAATTATGTTGAGTCACAGACCGCTCAATGTGATAAGAACCGTATCTCGGTAATTATCGAGGACTTGACAAACGCAAAAGAGATTATCAAAAAGGCATCTGAACTTCAGATTCGTTGTCAGATTTCTCATAAAGCAGTTGGGTCTGAAGTAGGAAGATTATAATGAAAGTGGGAAGCCACGTTTTTAAGATTAGCACAAGTACTGAAACAACTCTTGCTTATCAAAAATATAAAAACGCAGGCTTCCCTTTAATATGTCCGTGTCATTTGACAAATACTGATGAACTAATCATAACTGACGAATTGACAAAAACTTTAATGTTGCTCAAACTCGTTAGAAACAATCAACTTACAATCGCTTACACAAAAGACCTTACTCCGGCTTAATCATCAACGCTTTACAAAGGTCCTCATAGTGTTTCCAACAGTAAAGTGTTTTCGCATTTCTTTTTGTAGGATCTTCTTTTTCTTTCTGATCTTTCTGATCTTTTTGTAAATCTTTCTTTACAGCTGCACCAATTTTTTCAGCAGTTTCAATTGCAAATTTACCGATAGCAGAATTATTCTTAATCTCAGTCTTTGCGTTATTATAACCTGACCATTGTTTAAGTTGTTCTTCAACAGCTTTAGCTACAGCAGACTGAATTGCTTTTCTATCTTTTACTTTATTGTCTTTGTTATTTTCAAAGTATTCAATTGCTGCAGCGATTGCATTGATGTACTTTGTATTCTCTTTAATTGTGTTGTTCTTATTACCAAGGTCATCTTTATTCCACTTTACTTCGCGGTTAGGATCTTTTTCAAGAGGCTTCTTTTCGTTTTTGATTTCAAGCATCAACTTAAAAATGTTTTCATTAGCAGCGTTTTCTAAAGAGTCCTCTTTAGTAATAGCAAATTTAATTTTATTTTGAATGCCTGCGTTTGTAGCAGCAGTGTTTAATGCCATTACAAACTTGTCGTATTTTTTCGGAAACGCAACATTTACTAAAGCTGTTCCATCTGAATTTGCAGGACGAGCATCAAGATTGAATACCTTTCTAAAAGCAGCAACAATTGATGCTTGGTCTGTTCCCAAAGTAAAGTCCGGTATAACATTGCTAAAATCTTCAGCAAATTTCGACAATGATGATTGAGATTGTGGGAATGCTGCCAAAATGTTTGGAATTGAGCCACCGTAAATATGAGCACTATCAAGTGTCATAAATGCTAAATGATTGCCTTCTTTTTTATATTCAGTTATAAAGTCCGATACTCTTTTTGCGATTGGAATTACAGCATCACAAAAGTAAACATTTGAAATTTTACTAAAATCTTTTTGAGTTTGTTGTTGCTGTTGCTGTTGTGACTGTTCATTTTGAGGCAAAGCTGCAGCACCGTTTGCTGCTGTTGTCTGAACACCATCATTTTCTCTCATAACAGCTTCTGCCATCCAAGGCATCTTAAAATAACCTTTTTCTTTAAGGATGCTCATAACCCATCTTTCCAATGAAGCATATTGTTCTGGGCTGTCAGAAGGATGTTCTTCATCAATCTTTCCTGCAACAAATCCTACGATACCTTCGTCAGGGTCAGTCATTCCTGCGTCAACGTATTCATCATACTTATCTGCCCAAAATACTGCGTCTGCTTCCATTCCGTCATAATAATCGTAATTGTTGCTTTCTCTAACTCTTACAAAGTTTTCAGGTACAACTTCGATTGACTCAAACATATCGCCGTAAACTTCTGGGATAACTTGTTTGTACTGATTGTACTTTTTACTTTCAACCATTAAGACAAGCTTATCACATTTTTGATTTACTGCTTCTTCAATCAAATTATCAACAAGTTCAGGAGAAAAAGAATCACTTTCTCTAATAAGTCTTGCACCATCATCAATATTGTTTACGATTGAATTAACTTGCTGTTCTGCAAAGTATTCAACCTCATCATTAGCAAAATAACATATACCAGTCATAATAAATTAGTCAACGATAACTAAATATAATAAGTGGAGACAACTAATGAACAATTTTGATAATGTGTACTGTCTTGGTATTGAATGTCGTAAAACTGCAAATACTGAAGGCGATTATTGCAGAGGTCTTGAAAAAGGCTCAGGCTGCATTGATAATATTATTCCATCTGAACGCCCAGAACACGCCGCTCTTAAAGATGCTGTAAAGGGAAAAGGTTCTGTTGCTGCTTGTGCTGAAGTTAGAGCAACACTTGCAGGAAACAAAAAGTATTTGGTTGTTATTAAGACAACAAAAACAGAAGAAAAGGAAGGTGGATTTGAGGTTTATTTGTTCTCTTTAGCAAATGGACTTTATAATAAAATGGGCCCATTCCCAACTTTGGATTCGGCTCTTTCCAGAGCAGACTGCTTTGGCTTATTCGAGGCAAAAATGAATACTGATGAGAAAACAAGAATTCGTGAAGCTGTAGGCGATTACCTTTACGATGATGAAGATGGTCTTCCTGTTTATGACGGTGGAGTTGAAGACTTTGGTGGTGAAGGCTATGATGACTTCGTTTATGACGGCGAAATGGAAGATGGTTTCAATTCTAATGTAAATGGCATCGAGAACGCACAGGAAGCTATGTGGATGGATGAAGAAGAAAATGACATAGCTGACACAGGCATTCCTGTATATAAGAAAGGTTTTGGAAAAGACTCTGACAAACTTTCTGACGAGTACTTGGATATGATTGCAAGTGACAATGATGAGCTCACTGATAAAAATCACGATACATTTGTTGCAACTGATGTAGGTCCTGAAACAGTTGACTATGACCCTTTTGAAGAGTCAAAGACTCAGCTTTTCGACAAACTTCTTAATGAGTCTTCAACAAAGCATATGAAAGAAGACTGTCCTTGGGGTATTGACCCTGATGAGGTTTTGGATATAGAAATTCCAGAAATCAATTACCACTATCACGGCTCACGAGGCGGATATGTTGAGTTTGATGTCAACGGTGTAACTTATACAAATTGTAGATTGGAAGACGATTATATTGAACTTGAAGATGGAGATTGGATTTCAATCGAAGATTGGGAAGATGAGGATTCAATTCGTCAAGGTTTCCTTGAGTACTTTGCATAATATCTGTTAATATAATATATTGTTAGGCGTTCATATATGCAATTATGAACGCTTTTTTCTTTTTAAAACTAAATATAAAAGGACAAATTTATATGGCAGATGATATTTATAGAAGTGGAGAGGCTCCTAAATCAAGCATATTGAAAAGTTCGTATGTTTCACGCCTTTCTTCGTTATTTGGCTTTAGAGCAAAAAGAGACGACAAGAGTGACGATCCTTTAGTTAAAAAATACGGGATGGAGTTTGTTCGTGTTGACTTGAACAACGATGCATACCGTTTCAAAAATGCTGCTCTTGGTTCGGTATTCAAATCAGAACATCTTACTGAAAGCGTTGAAAAATATTTTGATGCTTATATGCAGGAGACAACTCTTTCATATAACGACATTCAGGATAGACAGCAAAGACTTAATGAGCTGTCATTCTTTTATTACAATGACGACTTCGGTTATCGTGTAGTTGAACTTTGTGCTGCTGAAGCAACACAGCTTGATGTTCAAAACCGTATCTTGACAGTTGATTCTCCAAATGCTGCATTCTCTTCAAAGTGTTATGAATTGTTTTCAAGATGGGGCATCAATCAGCAAAGATTGCAGCAGGTTTGCCACGACCTTGAACTTTATGGCGAATCATTTTGGCTTCACAAAGTTGGCCTTAATGGTATTGAAGGTATTAAGCCTATCAAAGTAAACTCTGTTATGGAAAGACTTGAGTTCAACCCAATCAGAATGGCTGAATATCTTTCACAGAAGAACGGATTCCTTTCGGCAAACAAAAACCGCGCCGAGAAAATACAAAAGCTTATTGACATTATTATTGATAAGAAAACAATGGACCTTGATGAAAACATTGCAGACTCTTATGATGCCAAACTTTTAGGATATGAATTGTATGACGGAAACATTTTACCACCTTGGGAAATGTCTCACTTCCGCTATAACGCTGAAAACTCAGAATTCTATCCTTATGGCCGTCCACCTCTTTTAGGTTGTATTTCGCCATTTAAGTTGGCTTTCTCTGCAATTATGTTGCAAGGCCTTGCAAGACAGATGTCATTCCCAGTGACTATTTACGGTGTACAAGGAACCGAAGGTATGGGTCCTGATGTTGCTTTCGAACACGTAAATGAAGTTCGTGAGGAATACGATAATATCGGCGTTAACCCAGCAAATGCAGGAAACGAAGTTTATACTGTAAATACAAAAATCTGGGCTCCTAAGGATTTGATTGATGTTGAAGTAAAAGAGTCAAAGTGTGACATCGACTTCGTAGGAGATATTGAATTGTATCAAGACCGTGTTGCTCGTGCATCAGGTGTACCTAAGGCATATCTTGACCAAGAGTTCGGTGGCTTCGGCAATTCAGGTATTTCATTGACAGAACAGTATAAGCCATTCGCTCGCCACGTTTATACAATTCAATCAGCTTGTCTTGATGGTATTGGTGAGCTCATAAGATTGCATTTTGCAATCACAGGCGAGTTTGATTACAATACACCTTTCGTATTGTCAATGCGTTTCCCTGCTGAAGAGATGGGACAGGAAAAACGCGAAGCTCGTATGGCAACTCTTGAAATGACTCAGCAAATTATGGAATTGATTACATCAGCTTTGGGACTTGAAGAAGGTGAACCTCTTCCTGAAGATGTTGTGACTGATATTCTTTCAAAGTATTCATTCCTTGACCCAACAGATGTTCAGAAGTGGATGCGTTTGTCTTCATTCTTAAAGCCTGTAGGTGGCGGAGACGATGACGAAGGCGGAGATGAAGGCGGTGACGATTTCGATTTCGGCGGAGACGATATGGGCGGTGACGATATGGGTGGCGGAGATGATACTGTTATGGAATCTGCTAAACTCAAAGCAGCTGAAGTTAAGAAACATCTTCGTGAAAGAAAAGCTCGTATTACAGAATTGCAGCAAAAGAGACTCCGTGAAGTATCAAACAGATATAAGGAAGCAAAAGATGGCTTGTTCATAAAGTTTGTTGAAAGTCAACACCTTACTGAATGGGCAGGAAACGACTGGATTCCAAACTATAATGGAGAGGGCGGTACAGTATCTCACAAATATGTAATGCCAAAGATCGGCGAAAATGATGTTCTCTTTGACTCTGTAAAAATACTAAATGAATTGAGAACAGGTGTTCCTGCAAATAACAATCGTCTTTCTGAACAGACTGTAGGCGATAAGATGCAGGAAGTTAAGGACTCATTCACAACTGAAGAAGAAGCCGAAAGACGCAGAAGAGTTGAAGAACAAATTGCGACAGATATTCTTACAGGTGGAATAGGAGAATAAAATGGAGTTATTTCTTGAGGCAACAATAGATTCATTAGCAGGTAATTCAGTTTCAGGCTTGACACAACATCATCTTGATTTGCGTTATCAAAACGATTTCAATATTGACTTGGGCCAAGCTGCCTATTATAGAAAACAAGACTTTCTTGAGTTGATATTTTTTGCCAACTCAACTTACGGGGCAACTGGGTACATCGCTTCAACTAATTTACCTCAAGGAAAGAACGGACAATACACATTGTGTCTCCGCTTCTATAAAGTTGGACAATATCTCAAAGATGAAAAGAATATGGGATACGGACAACTTGAGCAGGCACTCAAAAAAGCAATTCACAGTTGTGATGTAAAGTTTTATTCTGATGACCCATCGTTCTATTGGCAAGGTTGTTGGGAAGGACTTGCAAAACACGACTTATCAATTTACAAGTTTACAGGCGAAAAAGGAAAAGGTGTTTGGGACGAAAAACACGCTGCATCAGGCGGTTTGCAAAATCAAGAGATTCACTTGACAAAACACCTTTCTCAAGTCGTAAACGAAATCGACTCATATATCAAACAAATTGCACAAAATCTCTATGTAATTTAAACTTCTGACTTTGCTTCTTTATATTATTATTGTAATCAACAATAAAAGGAGCAAATTATGAGCATTTCATACAAGAAGGTACTTAAGAATCTTTCCTACAAATACGGAATTCACTCGGACAATTTTATCTCTCTCCCAACAAACCCAAGATACCGTTTCTGGGCAGCAATCCGTTGCACATATCCGTTCAAAATTGACGAAGAAGGTGATGTTATCGTTACGCAGTGGTTTAAGGCCTTGCTCTTTGTTTATCAAAATGACGGTGAAGTTACTTACAAGCAGCTTCACGATTTCTATCCAAATCCTACCAACTTGGAGCCGCTTCGTGCAAATAAAAATGTTTTTGAATGGGCTTCAGATTACAAGAAAAATCGCGGACACTATAAGCTCACAGACAATGCAAAAGAATACATTGAACTTGTTCTTAGTTTGATAAGATCATTAAGCAATATGAAAACAATCAAAAAGTGGGGATATGAAGTTCAGAATGGAATACGAGTTCCTGTTATTACTTGGCAGTACATCCTTTAGTTGAAAATTTAAAACAAATAAGGCAACCCCGAAGGGTTGCCTTTTTTTATTTCAAACGGGCTTTATGCCCGTAACGGATTAGTCTCCGCTTCCTGTGCTTCCACCGTTTCCGCCAGCTGCAGCAGGAGTTGCTGCTGTTGCGTTAGGGTTTGAGTACTTCAACATTCCGCCTACGCGGCCGTCTGTTGTGTCCTTAAGACCCTTGATACGGATAAGAGCGAGATAACGTCTGTTAAGTACTGCCCAGTCACCGTATGTTGCAAGACCAGCTTCTTTGTAGAAGTTCTTTCTCTGGATGATACCAGTGTTGAAGAATGGAACCAATGTACCGAATGCGATTGCAACGTCGCCTTCGTTTTCGTCGTCCTTCCATACACACATAATCTCATTTGTTGGGATGATGCTTGAAGGAGCCTTGAATGTTGGGATTCCACCGAACTCACCAATCTGGTAAATACCCTTTGCAGCCTGACGGCCTTTGTCAGAGAATGTACCCTTAACGAGTTTGAGGTAAGAACCTGCAGAGAAACCTGCAACCATTCTTGAAACGCCACCACGGTTGATGTCGTTTACCATAACGTCAGTTACTGTATCAACTGCAGATGGGAATGTCTGAGCTGTGTGGAAGTAACCTTCGATGTTTTCACCGTTGCCATAAGCAGCGTCGAACTCAACGATATAGTCCTTGTTTGAACGAGCTACACCGTAAGCGAGCTTGAATGAACGGAGGTCGAGGTTGATACGAATTGCATCACCTGCGTACTGTACCAACATATCCTGTGCTGAAAGACCAAATGAAGCGTCAAGAGTGATTTCAGCAAGCTGTGACCAAGTTACACCAATTGTTGTTGGACGTGGTTCAAACTTGTAGTCGCTCATTACGAGTTCGATCTCACCAAGGTTTGTACCAAGGAAGTCGTCTTCAACGTCGAAGCGAGCAAATACTTTTACATCACCTGAAACGCCACCAACTGTAACTACGATGTTACCGTCAGTATCTTTTTCGTAAGAAACTGTAGCACCAGGGAACTCTTCTGTGTTAACGAAGAAGTGTCCTGTTCTCTTGTTCTCTTCAGCGATTGGATGTGTTTCATCGCCAAGATATACTTTCATATAGCCTGGGAGGAACTTGTCAACCTTTACATAAGGGTTGCCGTTTGGATCTGCCTGAGCAGGGATTACGAATTCACCAGCAGCTTCACCAGCAGGAATGTTAATCAATTCCTGTGTGAAACGATCTTCAGTGTTCTCATAGAGAGCTCTCTGGAAATCGTCTTCGTTGATGTCATTGTAAACGTCTTTGTACTGTGAAGCATCACCGTAAGCACCAGGAGTGTTTGAAGTGTGCTTGTCGTGGAGGTCACCATCGTGAACTGTTTTTGAATAAACAGGTTTGATGTACTTAATAGAATCTTTTGCAGATTCCATAGCGAACTCTGTGAATACCTTGTTGCGGCAAGTGTTAGGCATTGCAAGACGAACAAGTCTCAACATATTCTCAGGTGTGAAACCTTGGAATGAAGTTGAAAGCTGTGCTTCAGTCATCTTTGCCATTGAAGCAGCCTGTGTCTGAAGGTTGATAGCTGTGTTACGAGCTACTGCTTCAGGAAGCTTATTCAAACCTGCACCGATTTTTGGAATACGAGACCAAGATTCTACGAACTTAGCTCCACGGAATTCTCTTTCTGTTTTTGCGAGTGTCTTTCTTGTTGCCTCGCGCAATGCTGCAGCGTCCTTCTGACCTGCAACCTGTGATGTCATACTCATCTTTTTCACCTTTCCTTATTTTTTTAAAACAAGAATGTGGTGTACTTGAACGATATATTTAGATATATAAAACTCTACTCGTTGCGGTATATACTTCCCGCTTATCTGCATATATTAAGCACTACACAAATTGTTTTAGTAATTAGTTAGTATATCATTTTTTGAAAGCTGTGCTATTATACTGGGTCTAATCCTCTAGGCTCATACCACATTTCATTTACATCGTAAGGAGCCAAGAAGTTTCTTACAAGATCTGTTCTTTCCAAAGAAGGAACGTTATTCGTAACGCTTGACAAATACTCGTTCATTACTGATGCAAAAGTTGTATTTCCTATTTGATTTCTCCAACGATTGTAAAGCCACTGATCTCCTGTTTCCCAGTTGTTGTCTTCAGGCGACCCAATACGTTTACAAGGGAGATATATTTTGAAATCTCCACGAGAATAGTTCCAAGTTGACCAATACATATGTGCGACATTAGACCAGTCTTGATTTGTAAACATATCAACAATATTCACAACGTTCTGAGCATAATAAGAATCAGGTCTGATGTACAACCCAATAACGTTGTTCTGTGCCATAAAATATCCGCCCCAAGCGGCAACACCTGTTCTTTGACCTAATTGTTTTGGCAACCATACTTCTTTAATACGAGCACCTGAGAAGAATCCTTGGTTTCTGTTAACCCATACAGAATAGCCGAGCTGATACATTTCATCGTTGAACTCAATATCACGCAAGAATGAACAGTTCAAGAACGGCGCATTACCTGCAGTTAAAACGCCTTTAGGATAAATAAACTTATTTATTGAAGAAGAGCCTTGGAACAATTTTGACAAGTCATCATCGCCTGACCAATCTTGTGCGTCTGCAGCTGCGGTACAATTACTTAAATCAATTACCAACTGTTTTTCTGAATTAAGACATACGCTTGCAATTGTCATTAAAGATGCTTTATTGATAGTACCTGAAGGTCTGATAATATGAGGTGAGCCGTCTTCACCTGTTTCGTCAAGTCCTTGGATAATATCTGCAATTATCTGACCGCTATTATAAGCTGGGTAATCAACACTTGCGTTATACCAATTTACAGGCCTATCTGTCGCAATATAAAGTGTTTGTCTTTTACCCCAAGCGCCATTATAAGTATATGACAAAGTTGTAATAACATCAGAGTCATATGATTGAGCCTGTACTGCCCTTGCCCAAGCTGGGTCGCCTGTTTCAAGAGATTCAGATATTAAAACAGAAACAGAAGGCGCCTCGTCATCTTCAACTCTTGAGAAGCCTACCCTAAATGTACAAGGACCAAAGACATCAACCTGTGCCAATCCTTCAGACTCGATTTGATTTGTTGCCTCAGTACATTGAAGAACACCTAAGTTGTTGTTCAAAGAATCGATGTATTGAATTTCACTATGTGTTTTAATTCTGAGATTATTGCCTAAGTCATAATTGTAAAGATCTTCACTATCAAGACCGTCAGGAGCACCATAGCTATCAACTTGAACAACATAGTATTCCATACCTGTTGTATATCCGCCGGAACCTTGTCTTAACCAATAAGTTCCTCTTGGGAATGGGCCAAACTCGTATGAACTTGTTCCTGCTGGGAAGTAATGATTTTGAAGTGTTGTATAAATAGGCTCGCCACTTGCGTTAGAGCCATAAACTACAATGTTTACACCTTGGTTATCAAAGTATACGTTGTTGCGATTCTGTCCTGCCCAGTTCTTTGCTGTGATGCTGATATAACCTTGTTCATCAGTAATATCAAATCTCATCAATGTGACATCTTTACCTGCGAGCATAAAAGAACTCCACTCAGGATGAAGTTCGACAAAGTTCACATTATTGTTATTAAATCTGTTCTGATATAAGATTAAGTGACTATCAAACTCAATTCTTCTATTTGTACCACTTCCGCGCCAAGACCACGAGTTGCTAAAGTTTGGACTTATTCTTGACTTTCTTTCAATAAACTCCCAAGAATAATCATCAATAGAAGAGAAGTTAAATTCAATTACTTCCGTCCCTGTCTCAGAATCATCGTCGAGGTCGACGATTTCTGAGAAGTCTCCATCTGTGTAAGTCGTGTATGAAGGCGCTGCAAGAGGCCCTGGGATATTTGACCAACCTGCGTGATATATTTTTGCAGGGCTAGATTCCTTAAAATGAATACCGTAATAATAGTCTCCATTATATTTTACAAAGCAAGGCTTGGCTTTCTTTTTATTTGTTGTTGCGCCCTTTATAAGACGGGAACCTGTTGAAGTTAAAGATACTTGATAATGACTTTCAACATCTTCTCCAAGTTCAACAATTTCACCACCGAAAAAGCCAACCATTCCTGTCTCTCTATCGTTGTCTTTAACACATATAAGAATAATTGTTCTTTCTTCTGATGTTTCTGCTAATACTGTTTGTGATTTCCAATCAACACCTTGACGGTCTGCTCGTGCGGTAACAGAATCGACAGTGATGTCGTCCTTCAACGCAATTTCGTCATCTTCATTAAATGTGACGTTAAATTCATCAACTCTTGGCTTTGGGATAATCAATGTATCTCCAATTTTAATACCAAGTTCTTTCTTATCGCGATTGTAAAGAAGCTCGCGCTGCTTCAATTCAGCAAATGCATCATCAAATTTTGCTTCTGTTGTTGAAGGCATTTGCATAGGGTTTCTGTGAAACTTATTGCCCATAACATTCTCCATAGCTGCATTTTCTGCAACTCACCATAACAATTTAGTCAACTAAATATATATGAAAACTTGGCAGCGTAGACTTGCGATGAAACAAGATAACATAAGAAGAAAGCTTCTCGATTTGCAGATTGAGCACGAAGGTGACCCAACTGATTGTATCAGACTTCGTCTTACAAGAAATGATGAAGGCGACCCAAAGATGCAAACTATTGAGATGGCTGATGTTATTCCTGTTGTTTTCCCACCTATGGAAGATGTACCTTATCGTCGTATAGGTGGCAACGTTGAAAGTGGCTATACTGTCAATTCTTTGGTTAACGCAGCTGCAGAAGAAAACAAAGAAAAGTATCAAATTACAGTACCTCATAATGTTTATTTGGTGCCCGATGATATTATTGTAAGGATTATGTTGGACCCACAAGATACACCTGACCATCCTTGCATTCTTTGCTTACAGGTCACAGAGGCGTTAGGAACATTTGGCGGTGCGATGATTATAAAATCAAAATATAATACGACACTATACAACCACGATTTAAGTCCTAATACTTTGGCTGTTATTTCAAAAATGGCTGAACGAAGACTTCATCTTGGATACTAAATAAATATCATAGGAGATTGAAATGAGTGATGTAGTAAACAGCGGACTTCAAGCATTGATAGAAGCAGGCGCTGATGCACAGACAAATATGTACGATGTTCAGTTAGAGTTTGCTAACTGGAACGCAACTGTTCGTGCTTCAGGTTTTGAAATTCCTGATGTTGAAGCTCCTACATATGAAAACGCATATCACGGTGTTAAATATCCTCGTGTAAAGACAGAACAGAACTTTGAAAGAGCATTCTCACTCGAGTTCAGAATGGATGCAAAATATGGACTTTATCAGGCATTTACTTCTTTGCTTTCTTGGCACGTTGACCCTAACACAGGTGGTGTATCAAACGCAAACATTGACAAAGTTGGTAAAGTCACTGTAAAAACAATTGACTCTGCTATTGTTGCAGCAGGAAGCTCAGCAGCAGGTTCATTGGCAGGCTCACCAAAAGCACTTGAGGATTACTCAAATCCAAATGCAGGCCCAGGTGAAGGACTTATCAAAGACGGTCTTCAGTGGGTATTTGAAAACTGTTTCGTAACAAAAGTTACTATGCCTAAGTTCTCAACTGACGGCGCAGACGTTATCAAATTCACAGTTGACTTCAAGTTCGGTAAGGTTAAGTACCCAGGCTTCTCTGCAGGAAACCCAGGTGACGGAAACACAAACTTGTAATTTCCTAGATAAGTAATTATCTATTTTATGGCGGTCTCTTATGACCGCCATTTTTTATGACTAATTTTCAATATGGCAGATTCTTACAGATTAAGTATATTTGACCAATCAGGACCTGATGATATTCCTGACTCAGCAAATGAAAAACTTGCAAATAAAGGTGTAAACGGCAATCATCAATTCCCAAACCCAAAAAGTGGGTATGGTCAGACATCCTCAAAAGATGATGGTTCCTCAACTATTGGCTTGAACAGCAACACAGGCGCAAAGCCTGCAGGTGCTTATGGCGGTGAGGGCAATCTTGTTGTAAATAACAGTGACATCTTTACTGAAAGAAATGCCGGCGGCTATAAAGGTGATAATATTGATAACGAAATCAATATCACAGGACCTGAAGGTGACCCATACGGAAAAATTGTAAATGTTATTGCTGACGGTTTTGAGACAGGAATGTTCTCTGAAGATGTAAGTAATTACGGTAAAGTTGGTAATGTAAAACAGAATGCATCTGATGGCGCGGCTCAATTCTTATACGGAGTTTTGAAAGGTGTTGTTGAAGACTTAAGCGCTAATCGTAATAATAGCTCTTCAGGTGGCGGCAACGGAAACGGTAATGACGGCGATAGCAATTCTTACGCTGAAAATACAAAAGATGCAGTCACAGGCGGTTCTTCTGATGGTACATTCGGTACAGGAATTGGTATCAATATGCCGCTCCCAATATTAAACCCAAACCCACTTGACCCAAGCAACCCAACGCCTGTAATGGAAACACCTGTAAGTGAATTGAACAATCCTTCTCCTACAGATTATTCAAGTACTAACGATGTGTTCACAACATCAATTTCAGATACAGTTGACTATGGTGTTGACCCAGTTATAGATACAAAGTTTGGCAATCAGCCTATGACTGAAATGGAAGTCTTAACATATCCTGACGCAATGTCAAATATGTATGATGTTTATTTTAGAATTAGAGATGACGATACACACGACTCAAGATTACTTGGCAAAGGACAGGCTTTCATTAAAGCTTTATTCTCATCAACATTGTTGTCTGCTCGTATAAGTTCAATTGACATTCCAGCTTTTCAAAGAAAGTCGGGTACAATCAATTATGCAAGTGGTGTTGTTGAAAGACCTCTTGATAGTATTGACACTCCCGGCCGTTCTTCATTCTCAATAAGAGGCGATACAAAACTTGCATACATTTCAGCATTCAATGAACTTGCAGGCACTGGTATGTCAAACTTGTTTGGTAAGGGTTCAGCAATTACTAAAGGATTGGAGAACTCTGCAGCTGCAAAAATACAAGATGACTTTGAAACAAGACTTGATGAGATTCTTAAAGAGTACAAAAAGATTGATGATGAATATCAAACAGAATGGAAAACTGCTCTTGAGCAAGATTGTCAATCAATCATAGAAGATTTCATTGACGGCAAAAAAGCAAAGTTCTCTGATGAAGATTCAGACAAATACGAAAAGTATGTTGAAGAACAAAAAGAAAAGTATTTGAAAGAGCATACTGACCTCAGCGGTTTCTATACACACTTAAGAAGTCAAATGCAATTTGATACTGAAAGATATATTGAAGATACAAAGAGCAAAAAGAATAAAGAGTCTTCAGGTAAAGAAAAAGCTGAAGGTTTCTTTGCAAACTTAAAAGAAAAGCGCGAACAACAGAAAAAGATTCAGAAAGAGATTGATGAATATAAAGAGGACCTTGAAAAGCTTTATATTTATGACCATTGGAACAAGCGTAGAGAATGCGCTCAATATTATCTTACACAGTTGGAAGAACTTGACAAAGAAAAAGAAGAACTTGAAACAAAAAGAAAAAAGGACCTCAAGAACCTTCATTTTGATAAAGAAGGATTTAATTATATCACTGAAGCTTTAAGCAAAAACATTTCAATCATATCAACACCTGCAAAGAAGGACGATTTGTTTAATGTTTTGAAAACAACAAAAAGACTTGATATAATTGTAAAAAGAACAACACCTTCTTTTAAGTTTAGAACAAAGCTTACTGATAAAATTGATGAACGCTTTATTTTCGAAGATGTAAAGATACTTGGTACTTCTGACTCAATCAAATTTGAAAGAGAGAATGCAGGTCCTGTTGATTTTACTTATGACTTTATTTACAAAAGATTTTATAAACTTGATACCTATGATGAAGCAGGTACTTGGGTGACTTCACAAATGTCAATGTTTATTGATGCTGCAATTGATTATGCTTTAGGAAAACAAACAACAATGAAGAGAGCAGAGAAGTGGGCAAAAGATAGACATCAAGCTTATATAAGTAGCGTTAATCAAGCGGGTACAGATGTAGGCAACGCTTGGAATGATATGACAAAATCTTTCTCAGGTTTATAAGTCGTCAGTATAAAGGTGAACGTCTTTTACATCCCAATCTTTTACAAGCTGCTCTGCAACAGTTGCGGAGCAAGGTATTTGCTGTAAGTTGTATAATACGCTTTTCTTTACACCGTATTTTTGGAACATTTCAGTGACCCTAAGATAATCATCAATACGATACTTGTAAGAACGGAAAGATTCCCAAACTCGATAAAAGCCAAACAAAGTCCAAGGAACAGCAATCACCCACCATACGATATGAAGCGGAGTAAACAAATTACCCCACCAATGATGTGCGACAAGTATATCACAAATCAAAGAACCAAGAGTCCAACCGAGTTCAATAAAAGAGTACTTGTTGAATTTAAACCACAATTTAATCTGCGTCTTCATTTGTGAATACACCTTTTTCTGTATGATAACAGATAACTGAATTACTCAAAGACTTGATGATGTCACGAGTTGCCTCTTTATGAGTAATAAAGAATATCTGATTGAAAATGTTTGAACTTATCAAAGATTCCATTGTAAGAACTGAATTGCCTTCAGAAGCAGCAGCATCAATTTCATCAAGAGCAATAAATGAAAGGTTGTAAGCCTTACACAATGCAACTTTGAAAGCAAGTCCCAATACAGACTTTTCATAACCTGAAGCCATCTTTGAATTGATAAGTTTCTTTATGTCAGTCATATCAACATTTGGGTCTGTTGTGTAGAAGAATTCAACACCTCTTCTTGATTGCAACAATCTCAAACGGAAGTTTGGGAAAACGATATTTACGAAGTTGTTCATTTCAGCTTCAAGCTTTGCACAAGTTTTTACTACAAGGTAATTAGGCAATTCTTTATCAAGAACTCTTAATACTTCATTGTAAGTTTGAACATTCAAATCAATATCTGAAATCAAGTTTCTGAAAACTTCAATGTTCTTTTCATTTTCAAGTATTTCGTTTTTGATTGACATTCTCTGAAGCTCAACAACTTTGTTATGGTCTGCAATTTCATCAGAGCCTTTAATCTTTTCCTCAAGGTCAGCGATTTCAGTTTTTAACTTAGACTTCTCAAGTGTCTTTTTGTTTCTGTCACTCAATTGGTCGTCATAGTCGTGTATTAAATCATATAAAGGTTTTGCCTTATCATCAAGTTCTTTAAGCTTATCCTCAAACTCTTTAATCTTTTCTTCAGGAATAAGTTTTGCTTTTTCAGCAGCTTCTTGTTGTTCCAACATTTTTGCTTCAGTATCAAATTTTGAGATGTTTGCTTCAAGAACAGATATTTCCTTACGCTGGGCTGCAACCTCATCTTTATATTTATTCATTTCAATAATAAGATTGTCTTTCTTTTCGATTTCATCACCAATCTTATCATCGTATTCTTCTTTTTCCTTGATAATCTTTACAGTATCAATATCATCAGTAGGCTTTTCACATTCAGGACAAATACCTTTCTTTGCTAATTCAAGTTTGTGGTCACAATTCTTTTTTGCAGCATTAAGCTCACCTATCTGAACATTGATACTTGAGATTGAAGTTTCCAATTGAGCGATTGCATTTTTCTTAGTTTTGATAATCTCTTCAGCAGCAGACTTCTTCACTATAGCTTCGCCTTTGACAGTACCTAAATTAAAAATCTGTTTTTGGTAGTCAGCTTTCTTTAATGCTTCAGCAGCCTTCTTATTGTCAAGAAGCTTTTGTGCGATACCTGCTTGCTGATTTTCAATTGTATCAATCATTCCTTGGATGTCTGTTTTCTTTTGCAAGATTTCAAATGTTTGGTCCAAGTCGTTGCTCAACTTTTCAACCTGAGCTTTTTTGTCCTCAAGTTCATTTTTATAATTATCGTAATCTTCTTTTGAGAAAGAAAAATCTTTTTCTTTCAAAGATTTCAATGTTGTGTCTTTTTGTTTATTTGCTTTCTCTAAGAAGTCAATCTTATCGTTATCAAGTTCCTTATTCTTTACAAACTCTTCAAGCTTTTCCTGAATTGGGCCAATCTCTTCAGTAAAGTCAAATTGGAAAAGTCGCTGCAACAAGTTCAATCGCATAACAGGTGTCATTGTTGCAATGTCGTCCTGTCCTTGCATTTGCATAATGATGTCAGAATAGAAAGTAAAGTCGAGTTCTTTGATAAGCTCGGTTACTTCAGAATTGATATAATGACGGTCTTTATACAACACATCTCTTTCAAGAGGTGTACCGCCTTTATGATTGAGGTTTACATCAAAGATAATTTGTTCATCGTTATAAATTAAATCAAGAATAATTTTTGCGTGGTCGTGTGGCTTTTGAATAAACTCTTTTACAGAGTCAGAGCGTTTTCTTTCAGAAAGACAAATTGCAATTGCTTCCATAACTGCCGATTTTCCCTGACCGTTATCGCCTTCAATGATAATGCAGTTTGCATCAAAATTCAAATCGGCTTCAGTGATACACATAAAATGTTCAAGATGAAGAGACTTTAGTATTAACATAAATAAATATTAACGGACCTTGTAGTCAGATGTCTTTTGAAAATGAAGAATATAAAAATCTTCCCAGTCAGAATACTTTTCGTCAAGATCGACATTTGCGACAAACGAATAAGAAGAAAGTTCAGTTACGATTTTAAGCTGTTTTTCTTCCCAGTTGATATTGTTGTCAGTTGACCAATTTGAATAAGCTTCTTTGACAATTTTCTTAAATCCGTCATCTTCGTTATCGACAAAAGCTACAATAAATGCAGCGGCGTTTTCAACAGGAGTAAAGTTTACTCGTATCAACTTGGCTTTTCTACCCATAAATAACCTCTAAAAAATATATTAACTTTAATAAAAATTTAGTGAAAAATTAAACTTCCCAACCGACTTCTTTATATTATTATTGTAAACAGTTCAAAAGGAGGAACTTATGGATATTAGAAAGGCTACAGCAGTTAAGAATATTGACGGAAAATATGCTCTTGCTATATTTGAAACAGATTGGCAGGGATTGCCTCAGAATGAACCTTCAGTTCACTTCCTTATCAGAGTTGAACGCAAGAACGGAACACATTGGTGGCAGTGGACACCTGGGTGGTATGTTTCAACACTTCTTGAAAGTGAAACAAAATATACAAGTGACGAAAAGGTCCCAGGCCTTTATATTGACTTCGGACAGGATTGGTTTATTCCTGCTGGTCCAATCAGCCTTGCAAAAGATTACTTCAAACAGTATCTTAAGGGTGACCGTGAATACGACCAGAAACTTGCTGACGAAATCGCAAAGGAGTCTTGGTAATATGGGAAATAGCGGTTCAAAGTTGTTTTTCTTTTACATTGATATGTTGAAAACTGGAGCCCCTTTCGAGTTCAGCAAACGAGAAGTAGGCCGTTTCCTTTACTGCCTTAAGCAGGATTTTACTGCTCCCGTTCGACACATTTACGGTATTCTTCGCCGCAAGTACTGGGAGCCAAAGTTTAAGAAGTTTGAAAACTTTATCAACGAAAAGACAAAAGGTATCTATCCTTGCAATATGAGTTGGGGCTCTTTCAGATGTCAGTCAAATATTTTTGAAAGATGCAATAAAATATACTTTATGTATAACGGAAACGAACAGTTTATGCAAGGTGATATTGTGTTTCAGTTTCACCTAGGCAGAAACTTCAAAAAAGATTATATTCAAATCGTTACTGACGATGATTACAGCCCTTACAAAGATCGTAAGGTATATCTTAAAGATATTACTTTGATGGAGTGGGTATGATAAACCTTGTATATGTTCTTGCAGTGATTGGCGGGGTTGCAATTGTTGACCTTATTATAAAAGGGATTTCCTTGGCAGTTTTAAGAGCTGAACATCAAGATGACAAAGTTCAGTATGCGGTTTACGACCCAGAAGGAAAACTTCTTTGGAGAAGTCGGGTTGTTGAGGAATTCACATCTGATGAAACTTCTGAGTTTAAGGCTTTTTGTAAAGAATGGGCAAAGATCCCTGGGTCTATTGCAAAGTGGGACAGAATAACAGTTTAGGAGGAAGATTATGTTGAAAGGTATGTATGTTTTTGCAGAAGAAAAAGCAGGTCTTGAAGACAGATACGGTCTTGTGTATGTTCTTGAAAAAGGCGCTTATTACGGTCTCCCAGAAGACTTCGATGAAGCTGCAAAAACTGAAGACTATATTCGTGAAGCAATCGAAAGAGGAGACGTTGAATATGTCTGATGCAAATGTTGTTTACGAAATAATACTTGAACGATACGCAGGTGATGCTGCGTTCGTGAATGGTTCAATCAGTCAGGCAGCAGAATATGTTGCAAGCCGTCTTGGAACGATTGAAGATTCAAACGGTGACTACAGTATTGAAGATATTTATACAGCAGTAAGGTGGATTAAGAATGCCTAAGAAGAAAGCAACCGAAATGGAAAACGGCGAAATTATCAGAAAAGTGAACATCCTCGGCAGTGAATGGAAAATCATTTACCGCGATGATGACCCTGCTTTTGAAGATGCAAAGGGATACGCAAACGGACCCGCTCGGGAAATCGTTATCGCAAACCCTAAAGTTGTTGCAATTGACAACCTCGCATTCTCTTTGAAAGATGAATACATTGATATGCGTCGTGTTGTAAGGCACGAAATCGTCCACGCTTTCTTGATGGAAAGTGGGCTTGATGAAAGCTCTTTGCCTGCTGATGCTTGGGCAACAAACGAGGAAATGGTTGATTGGTTTGCTCGTCAGGGACCCAAGATTTACAAAGCTTGGAAGGAAGTTGATGCAGATTAAGTATAGAGGTGAAGAATTGACTCCTGCCGAAAGACAGGAGATTGCTGACAATTTTCATATCTCAAAACACGCCGCAGAACGTTTACGGGACCGCGGCAATGTTGACATCAAAGCGTTATTGAAAGACCCTTTGGTTGCGTATTTTAACACAGATGGTTCAATCAATGTTGCACAAGACGAATGGAACTATCTTGTGTTTGTTTGGGATGATTACCATAAGAACTTCAATCTTATTACTTGGAAAGAAGAATCTTGGTACGGTAAATCAGTTTTTGACAAACAGAAAATGGCACAGGCAGGTTATGGAAGAAATCAAAGTTAACACACCTATCAATTGGCATAAAGGCAATGTTGTGACTCAAAAGGACCTTACCGACTTTGACCAGATATATGTCATAAAAGCTTATCCTCAAAAAACTTTTGCAACTGTTGACTTTCTAGGTAATCTTCTTTATAAAAAAGATAAAGATGGTAATATTGTTTTAGAAGATTATGTTAAGGGTTGGGCCGTTTTCGATGAAAATGCTTTCCCTCACGAGTTTTTAAACTAAATTATTGGAGGAATAAAGTGGGACCTATAATTTACTTAACTGTTGGTATTTCAGGTTCAGGAAAATCAAAGTTTGCTGATTACTTCTTAAAAGGTGTACAGGCAACTGAAATCAATCTTGACAATATAAGAAAAGAACTTGGTAATGTTTCAGACCAGTCACAGAACGATAAAGTTTTCAAAATGGCTGACAACCGTATGATTGCTGAACTCGCAGGTGGCTTTAACGTTTTTCTTTCAAATACAAACTTGCGTTTAGGTTCAATCAAGGATCTTGCAAGACGCTTCCCTCACAACGACATTGTAGTTTTTGTTATGGAAGATGCTTTTGACAAACAGCTTTGTGCCGACCGTGTTGCTGACGACATCGCAAATGGTGTTGACCGCAGCAATGTTCCTTCTGAAGTAATTGATAGTCAGTTTGAAAAGTTTACAAACTTGATGAAGGAACTTGAAACATATAACAACCCAAAAGTAACAGTTCGTTTCGTTTCAACAGATTTCAAAATCAAATAAATACAAAGCAGGCGACTAATTTTATATGAATACTTTCTATGGTGTTTGGTCGCCTGCTTTAGGTGTCTTACCTTCAGTTACAGATTTAGATTTTGCCGCATATTACATAACAGAAAGTGGAGCGCTTAACGGTACCCAATATACAAAAGATAAATGGCTTGTTTACATTTGTGAGTCAAGAGGTACCCTTTCAGAACGCTCTTATTGGCGTATCACTGACGGTATAGTTTGCTTTAACCCAGATAGACATACAAACGTCCCAGATGCAGGTTGGTACACAAAAGTTCGACTTGATAACGCAGGAAATATTGTTGCAGGAGGCGACATTGAATATGATGATTTGCCTCAAGAAGTTTATCAAAAGCTCGAAGCAATAACTGACGACAATCTTAATAAGCTGATTGCTGCACAGCTCAGCACAATCTTTACAAATAATACACTCAACCCAATTCAATTCAAGTTTGACCAAGCTACAGGAAAAATTTCTGCAAACTTAAAACTTGACGAAGAGACAATTGGTATCAATGAGTTTGGACAACTTTGCGCTGTAGGTCTTCCTGAAGGCGCGGAAGTTGGTGGCGGTTCAACAACACCTATCATAAATGTTGATTTGTCTGCTGTCACATCAGAGATTACACAATTAAAGAACAGACTTAATAGTGTTGAAGAATCTCTTGTAAAGATTAAGCCACTCCCAGGTGACGGTATTAAAGTTGAAGTCACAAGAGGCGGTACAGTAATTTCAGTTGATATTGATGAAGATTCTTTGTCTTTCGACAGAGAAGGTCGTTTGTGTGTAAACCCAGACATTCTTACTGATTACTTAAACGAAGGCGGTGGAGATTGTGCAAATCACCAACATACTGCAGACCAAATCAAAGACCTTGAACAATATATAAAGAACATAATCAATAATGTATCTCTTTATCAAACTTTGGTTCAGAACTTAAGCAATCTCGTTGATGAAGAAACAATCATTATAAATAACAACGGCCAACTTGAAGCGATTGCAACTCACGTCCAAAAACATCAACATAAGATGGACGACATCACTGATCTTAATCAGGATATTGCGAACGTTTGGGCAACTAATCAAAGACTTCACAAATCAAATGATAATCAGGACTTCAATAATGGCGCGGTTATGATGTCGTCATTGACAGTAGGTGAAGTACTTATTGCTTTCAACCAACTCTTAAAAGATTATAAAGATGCAATTGACAACATAGACGACAGAGTTGGAACAATCGAGCCTACAGAGCCTGAATGTCTTGACTTAATTGATATTAAAAACAAAGCAGAAGAGATTGAAGTTCTTGATGTAAATACATTGAAAAATACTTGGGCTGCAAATAAAATCTTTGTAGGTACTGACGGTATCGTTTTCTATAACGGCTGCCGTGTTGAAGCTTACATTGATGATGTTCTTGTTGAAACATTGAATTGTTATGACGATGAGAATACAACTTTTGCAGAAGGCAGAAGAGGTAAGTTTAACATAACTTATTACGGTGAAGCTTATCCTAAGTTCAAATCATTTCACGGTTATTATAAAGGCTTCTCTTTCGATTATGAAACTGAAATTGAAGAAGGCACTCACAAAGTTTATTTTATTCAAAGAAGTGTAAATGACCCAGATATTTTCTGGAAATCAAATACAGTTTATGTAAATGTTTACAATGACTTTGAGCCTTCAGGAAGAATTGAGATTGTAAAGCAGCCTACTTATAACAATTATGTCTCAGGCGTTAAAGCATCTAATGGTGATATTGATATTTCATTCAGACTTATCGTTAAGAACTTCAAAAATCAATACGCGCCTATTGACCCAATTAATGTTGATGTGGGTTATATAATTCCTTGTAAGCCTGAAGAATATAGCGGTAATCAACTTGTTTACGAATTAAAAGAAATCTCTTTAGACGATTACTTTGGTAAGATTAAGTTTACTGCTGAGGTTAAAAGTCTTACAAGAAGTACAACAATTGAACAAGAAACCGACTTTATAAATATTGATTACTCAGATGAAGAAGAATACCGTTATGTAGGTCTTTCTCCTTATGCTCCTGAGAATGGAGTTATTGAAGTAGTTCAAAAATATGTACCTACTGATGTGCTTCCTTTTGATGAGGCACAGGTAAAAGATCACAGTGCAATTGTAGGTAAAACTGATTATACACAATTTGGTATTGGACCTGATTACAGCGATAAGCCTGCAACACAAGTAATAACTTTAAGATTCCCTTGTCCTAGAATGAACAACTTTTATATGGACATTGTTGATGATGAAGACCAACCTTACCCTGTAAACAAAAATGGAACATTAAAAGGGATTGATATTTATGCATCAGTTGCACCTTCAAATGTTCTTACTCGTTGGGTAAATTGTAATGAGCCTTATGCAGGTTTTGGACATTGGGAAAACAGAGATAACTTCAACGGTCTTGACTTATTCAGAAGTACACAAGAAAGAAGATGGGTGACTTTCGGTAAAGACCCAATTGTTGATGAAGGTTATTTATACATAAAATTATTGATAAGCAAGCCTGTTAATTTAAGAGCTCTTGTCAAGTCGATAGAGGAGTCAATCAATGAGCGTAGATAAATATACAAAACATATTGCAGAAGCCTCATACAAGAATGTTATCAAGAACAAATCAAACACTGATAACAATCTTGCTTGGTTTGAGGAGCCTGAAACAGTATCACCTAAGGTTGATGCAAAATCAATATGGCTTGACTCTGAATTCATTCCTGCTTCTCCTGAAGGTCTTATTTGGCGCGGAGATTTATATTATGCAGCAATCGGTGGAAGTTCAGTCCCAGTTGTTGAAAAGTTTACACATATCAAAGTTGACAAAGTAAATGACCGCGCCGTTTTCTTTTCAGAAAAACTTATTGATGTTATTCAGAACGAAGAATGGCATTTGACAATTGAAGACGCAAACGGCGATATAATTCCTTTCGGTCTCAAAAAGTGGACAATTGATATAGGTGTAGGTTATCTTTCATTCACAGATGGTATGCCTGAATATGATATGCCATTCTATATCACAGGTTATCGTTATTGCGGACGCAAGCTTCCTGAGCATATGATTACGACAGATGGTCGTCAGGAAATGTTGCCCGATTATACACCTGAGAAAGATCAGCAAGTTGCAACAAAAGCTTATGTTGACCAAGAGCTTATTAAAATTGGTGTTGATGTAAACAAGATGTTGCCTCCTGAGCCTGCAACATTTGAAGATAAAGACTTAACATTTGTTTGTGATAAAGAGTTTGATGCAACAGATATAAAAACAAACGAACACTTCGACCACGTTATTCTTGACGATTATGAGTTTACAATTGATGTCCCAGAATTTTATAACCCTGGGTATGGTACTGTAAAATTGCTTGTAAGCATCAATGGTGTTTGGCAGGAAGTAGGAAGAATTGAATTGGATTTGAATAACCCAGTTGCTCAGAACTTGACAATTGATTATGCAGGTGAAGCTTATCCTGAGTCTTTGTCAGCGAGAGGATTCTTCAAAAAGATTAAGTGTCATTTTACATCTTCATTAAGAGAAATGTCAGGCGTTATATCTTCCCACGTTTATCCTATGATATTCAAAATGTCATACACTTACAATTCAACAATCTTCTTCTCTAACGAATTGATTGTATGTGAAGAATTGCAACAAGATAAAGATACTTTATTAAATGAAAGAATTGTTTTATCAACAAGACCAGCAACATTCGGGTACAGATATGTTTCGGGTATTTTAACACCAAGAGCAGGCGATATTATTACAGCATCACATCTTAATTACAGAACATTAAAGAAGTTTACAAAAGGAACTCATATTTCAAAGATGTCTGCTTTCGGACTTGATTATGAAAGATTCCCAGAACTTACTTATGATGCTTACAACCCGCCTCTTGAAATAAAAGAAGACTTGGTAATTCCTGAAGGTATTTATCAAGAAGTCACAACAATTGATGCCGAGACTTACAACATTTTTGGTGATGTAAACGGCGAACACCACGCTGATTATAATTTCCGCATTGATACAATCTCTGATGAAAGTCGTCGTGTTTATTCAGGCGAAGTTCAGGACCAAATGATTGTAAACAGTTGCGGCGAATGGGACCCACAAACAGATTTGAGAAACTATAATGAATTGCAAATGCTCGCAGGTAAATATCAGTGGCCTGAGCTTGACTTCTCAATCAATGGAACTGGGTATATTACTTCGGGTGTGTTCTCTGATGTATCTTGGATAAAGACAGGTCTTAATTATAGCGAATGTCCTAAAATGGGAAAGCGTTATGTGACTTTGAAATATGATATGAAAATTGCAAACGGTATTTTCATCAACTTCGAAGATGCTGAAGGTATTACACAAGACAAAGATACAAAAGCTTTCAATGTTGACTCAATGTATATTAAAGTTTTGGGAGCAACAGATTGGCTTGATGCAAAAGAGCCTTACGACGGTATTGGTATCAATGACAAATGGATGCAAGGTTGTCTCGCAGTTCAGGACTCAAAAGAAGGCAAGATTTATTGTACTTTCGGACCAAAACCTATTGAAGGCATTTTATATATTCGTATCGGCGTAAGATATGACCAACATATCAAATTCCGCGACGTCACTATCAAAGAGAATATTTAATGTTTAAACTAATTTGATAGGATGTATATAAATAAAGATTGCTTTGAAGTTATGGCATCCCTTGAGGATGCCTCGATTGATTTGATTTGCACAGATCCTCCCTATGCTATTTCATTTGATGGTTCAAATCATATGCAAAACTCTGACTGGGATAAAATGTCTGATGAAGAGTACGAGGGTTTCCTAGACAAATTCCTGGCGGAATGCAAAAGAGTGTTGAAGCCTACGGGTTCAATGTGGATGTTTTACGGCATAACAAAAATTGAAACAGTTATAAAATGTGTTAACCGCAGCGGCTTATTCAATCATTGGGAAAATGCGATGGTTTATTGTCGACCTAAAGGAAGAGGAGCAACACATAAACTTAAGTCACAACGCGAAGAGATTATGCATTTGACAAAAGACCCAACAAAATATACTTGGAATGCAGTTGAATATTTGCGAGAAGTTATTGTTCCTTATGTAAAGGACGGTAAGCCAAGAGGTTGGGCGCTTGACCAATCAACAGGAATGAGAGTAAGATGGACAGGGCTTGGTAATGTTTCATTCTTTACCCCGCCTGCATACAATAATGTTGGTGAAAAACAAATACACAGTTGTCAAAAGCCTGTCTTATTGTTTACTGAATTGATTATGGTTTCGTCTCTTAAAGGACAAACAGTTCTTGACCCGTTTATGGGTTCAGGTTCTTCAGGAATTGCTGCATATCTTTGTGACCGCGATTACATCGGAGTCGAACTTGAAAAAGATATGTTTGAAAAAGCTGAACAGTGGCGAAAGGAAGCTGAAGGCAACACAAGATGCCATCAGTTCCTAATGGAATATATCAAGAAACACGCAAGCTCATCGGAAAAAGGATTCCGTTTCGGCTGGGATTCAAGATTGATATTGCCTAAGTAATTATTTTTTCCACCACCAAACATAATGAGGCTTTTCTTCACCATAGATTTTGAATCTTAAGTAGTCGTCAACTAAAATGCAAATGGCTGCAAGTACAACCCAAGCTGCAAAAAATTGAGGACATATTTGACCTAAGATATTCCCTGGGATATTTGAATAGTCCCAAATGATAGGTCTTCCGAGTGCAGGACAAGCCCATTTATTTACAATCAACCCAGTCACAAATTCAAGTGAAACAATTATGAATCCACCAATAATTGATTGCAACCAAAAAGGCATTTCCCAAGTCAACTTCTTATTAAGGCCGCCAACCAATAATAATGAAAGACCGCCAAGTACTCCCATCAAAAAGCATTCAACTCCTCCCATCCCTGGGCCGATTGTTTTCCAAATGCCTTCGATACATTGATAAAGAGTAAAACCTACACAAAAAATAATAAAGTTTTTCAAAAAGATTTTCATACAAATTTAGCAAATAAATTTACCTCTTAATCTCCTTATTATTCCCTCCATTATAGTTCAAAAATTCGCCTTGAAATAAATTTATGTTAATTTAATTATATGAAAAACACAATCATTATAAATCTTTTTGGTGGCCCAGGGACAGGAAAGTCAACAGGAGCAGCTTATATATTTTCACAGTTGAAGCTTGCAGGAATTGACTGTGAATACGTTTCTGAGTTTGCAAAAGACAAAGTTTGGGAAGACAACTCTGAAGTATTCAAAAATCAGTTTTATGTCACAGGTAAGCAGGCATTCAAAATCAGCCGCTGTTTTGGCAAAGTTGATGTAATTATTACCGACTCACCAATTTTGCTTGGAGCTTTGTATGCGCCCGATGCTTCTCCTAAATTGAAAGAAGCAATTATGGAAGAGTTTGACAAATACGGTGACTCGAATGTAAATATCTTCTTAAAGAGAATTAAGCCTTACAATGCAAACGGCCGTTTCCAAACAGAAGACGAAGCAAAAGATGTTGATGTAAATATCAAAAAGTTCCTTGATGACCGCCGTTATGAATATGATGTTTATGACGGAACAAAAGACGGGTACGAAGAGATTGTAGGTCGTATCATCGGTTCACAAGGTATTCAAGAGGCGCTTGTAAATGCTTAAGCCAGAAGAAATTTCAAAAGCGTGGACAAACTTCAAACAGATGGACGGGAATGAAGATTATCCAACTTTATTTAAGTTCACTGTTTTGGGTTCGACATATTATGCTGCACAGGATAAAAAAGGCAAGTTTTGGACAAGAAAGTCACTTGCTGGACTTGCAGGACTTGTTAATATAAAAACAACAAAACTTAAAGATATAAAATAGGAGACATTCAATGGTGGAGAAAAATCTCTATGTCACTTATGCAGACGGTACTGAGGAATTATTGAAAGATCAGTCAATAAAAGAAAACCCAGTTGCCTTCACTTATCAGGTAAAGTCAGACTTTCCAGTCGACTTTCAAAATCCCTTCTTAATCAATATTTCAAAAGATTACCCAGAAGCAGCAATTACTTGTGTTCATCTTAATGAGTTAGGTATTCAGCAGGCTTCTTTCGATTGGCGAATTAAGAAAGCTTTTATTGATACAACACAATCTTTGAAAGCTATGTCACATTGTACTCGCCTCAAGGTATGTTGTCTTATTGTAAAAAATAACCGTATAATTTCAACAGGTGTAAATGGTACACCTAAAGGTTTCAAGAATTGTGATGAAGTATTCACAGTAAAAGATCGTCTTACAAAAGATTATAGTACAAGACATCATCAGTTCTCTGAAGCTTATGAAGTTCACGCCGAGATGAATGCTGTACTTGAACTTGGCCGCAACACATCAATCGACAGTTATGAAAATTTGGAACTTTATTGTTCAACTTGTCCTTGCCCAGGGTGCGCAAAGATGATTGCACAATCAGGTATAAAGAAAGTTTTTTACGCCGAAGCTTATGACCGAATGCCAGACGGTGCAAAGAACTTGCAGGATTTCGGTATTGAGGTTTACAAAATTTAATATTCCACTAATTATGCAACAGCACAAAGTGTTAATATTATTTAAGTAAATAACCTCAATGAGGTTTAAAATAAATTAAGAGCTCAAAGAGCTATAGGAGAAAAACAAATGAGTGATGAAGTAATGTACTCAAGAGCATCATCAGAAGACGATGACGCATTCAATGAATGGCTTAGCAGCGAAGAAAAGAAAGCCGCTGATAAGAAAGCTGCAAAAGAAGCTGCTGAAAATTACAGCAACGATTATGACGACATCAAGTATGTCGGCCTTTCAAAGGAACATCCAACAATCGTTCGTTTCGTAGGAAACTTCGTTGAGGAAGATCCTCTCGCCCACCGCAAAAATCCAACAGATATGAAGTTTATGCACATCTCAAAAATCAAAGGTGATGACAATAAACCTTTCTATCTATATCTCCCACTTCGTGGTGATGACCCAGAGCAGGACCATTTGATTTGGCGTATCGTTGATAAGGTTCTTGAGAAAGAATGGATTAAGGACCCTAAGACAGGAAAGAAGAAGGGCGTTGAAATCCACGCAGAAGATCAGCCTGAAATCTATGAAATGATTAAGAAGGGCGGTTATACTCCTGCAGATGGTGAATGGCCTTACAAGTGTGCTCGTGGTTGGAAAGCTCCTGAGATGTTGCTTATCAACTGTATTGACCGCCGCGACGATTGGTGTAAAACAAACAAACACACAAAGCTTCTTTCAAAGTCGGTAAAGCCGGGAGTGACAAAGGACGGTAAGCCAACAGAGTTCTGTGAAAAGGGTGTACCTGCTTACGGTTTCTTCGGCCCACTTACACAGCTTCGTAAGAACTTCAAGGTAGGTTGGGAACACTTCGATGTTGTTATCACAAGAACAGGTGACGGTACTGATACAGTAAACAACCTCTTCAATGGTACAGTTTCTGCAACACCTGAAGCAATCAAAGCTGGCTTCGATAAGTCAATGGGTATTGATGCATCGGAATATAAATACATTTCTTTTGAAAATGATTTGACTGATGAAGAGTTGTCATACCAGCGTTATGACCTCGACAAGAACTTCCAGCCAACTTCTTATTACACAATCAAGAAGCACTTGTTCAAATCAATTCAGAAGATTGACCTTGCTTTCGACACAGACTATGCAAAGCAGTTGGAGAAACTTGTTGAAGAAGAGTCAGCAAAGTGGAAGGCTGAACATCCTAAGAAGAACGAAAAGGATGCAGAGCCAACTGTTGCAGAATCTGCAAAGGTTGAAGTTGAAGCAACTGACATCCCAGTAGACAATCCTGCTGATGCTCCTTCTTTTGATAAGATGGAAACAGTACAGGAAAGTGCTCCTGTTCAGGAAGCTGCTCCTGTAAGAAGAGTTGCAGCAACATCAGGTTTGAGCGCTGAAAAGATTGCAGTTCTTAAGGGATATGCTGAACTTACTGATGAAGAAAAATCTTACATCAAAGACGTAGTACTTAAGGCTGATGGTTCACTTGACCACGTTGAATGGACTGACAATGCTCCTGCATTGCTTGATTGTCCTTCATCAGACGGCGGTTGTGGACAGCTTTCGCCAAACTCATTCAAGGTTTGCCCTTGCTGCGGAAAGCATTTTGCGTAATTTGATTACAAAATAATTTAAAAATATTGAGGACGGAATTAAACTTCCGTCCTTTTTCTTTTATATTATTATTGTAAATCGAAAACAAGGAGCAAATTATGACAGGAAGAATGCTTAAGAAATATCTTGAAAATCGCAAAGAAGGTTATACTTATACTGACCCAAGATTTCCTAATATTCACATCGAGTTTGAGTTTTTGATTTCAGACGAAAATGGAAAATACATCCCAGAAGAAAAGTGGGAAAAGTTTGATGCAATTGATATTTGCTTCGTGAACACAGGCGCAATTCTTCAGGTAAGAGTTTACAACGATGATGTTGAGACTGCTCTTAATAAAGTTGCTCGTGCCTTCAATAAGTTCAGCAAGACAGACGGAAATATACAGTAAGGAGTTAAGATATGATTTGTCCAAGAATTAAAAGCACATCGCTTACATTCAGAATTGTTAATATGATTTATGTTCTCGGTCCACAAAACCGAGCCCAGATAAATGAAGAGATGGGTGTTCAGCCTTACATAAAGATAAGAGATTGGAATTATTCAAAGGGAAAACCTGTTGACCGACGTCGTGTCAATGGACAGAATAATTGTCAGCTTGCCCATCTTAGAGCTCTCGGCGTTTTGCAGTACAGTGAAAAAACCCGTCTTTGGAGTCTGGGTCCTAGAGCAAAAGAGATGATGAAACAGCATCCTGAATTATGGGGTGATATTGACTAACTAAAAGGAGTCAAATATGGAAAAGATACTTGAAGAGTTTGAAGATGTTCGAAGAGAGCCAATTTACAGCGGCAACCTTGATGGTTATACTTCTTTCAAAGAAGCATCTCGCCGTTCTCTTAACCGTGTCTTCAACAATCTTGAAAAGTTTCCTTATGTGATTGTTTCATCAAGCAGAAACGAATGTTCTGAAGAAGAGAACAGAGCAAGATTTGCAAAGCTCAAAGATATTGTAAAAAAGAACGGGTTTAGCTTTATCCCAGTAAAAGGCGGATATATTGAAGGTGCTGATACTGATGCACCTAAACAGGTTTACGAAGATTCTTTGATAATCTTCCCAGTCGGAAGAGATAAAGATATAAAGTCTGAAGATGAATTGTTCAACTTTGGTTTGCAGCTTATTCAGTTCGACCCTGTTCAGCAGAATGATGCAGGAGAATTCGTAGGCGACCCAACTGATGTTGAATGTTTCGGACAGGACTCATTCCTTTTCAAAGGAAAAGATAAAGTCGCTGCTTATTACAATAAAGACGGCGATAAAGACTTTGAAGTTGGTAATAACTATGTTGTAAACGACAAGTTTGCACAGTATTTTACTCAGCTTGCAAAAGATCACGGCAAAGAAAATGTTGGAAAGTTTACCTTTACTGAAGCATATATGACTTGCGAGCCAAGAACAATTCAAGGCCGCCACGTCAGATACTTGAAAGGCGAACTTGTAAACTACTACTAAGCAAATCAATTAAATTTATCATACTCCTTATCGGGAGCGGCAATTGAAAACGAACGCCGCTCCCTTTTTTATGTTAATATAACAATATGAGAAAATTTAAAGTAGAAGAGCCTATTGAACTTAATCGTCATAACGACGAAGTTATCAGAGAAGAACTTCTTTGGCCTTTATATGGAAAAATTTTGAATGATGATGTCGTAAAGACAGGTGCAAATGCTTCACAAGTTGAAGGACAATCTTCTTATGCCGAAATTCTTGCAAAGACTGTTCAGCTTGACCCATATTCACCTTATGTTTATATCGACAAAATGTTTCAGACACCAAAGAAGTATGTAAAGTCGGAACTTGATTGGTACAAGTCTATGGACTTATCAATCATAGGACACGAAGGAATTGAAAGCAATCCAACTTGGCAGTCGTGCTGCACACAAGACGAGAAAAAGCTTGTCAATTCAAATTATGGTTGGTGTGTTTTCAGTGAAGAAAATGGAAGTCAGTATGATGAGTGTTTGAATGTTTTGAAAAAAGACAAGACAACTCGTAATGCAATTATTGTTTACAACCGTCCTGAAATCTACAAAGATTACAAAAGAGACGGAATGCACGATATGATTTGCACAATGTATTCACATTTCTTCATTCGTGATAACAAATTATTTATGGTTCACAATATGAGAAGTAATGATGTTCGTTATGGCTTCATTTGTTCTGACCTTGCTTGGAATTGTTTCGTTTATCAAAATATGTACGAAGACTTGAAGGAAACATATCCTGACCTTGAAGTTGGTACAATTATTTGGACATCAGATTCAATGCACATTTATGACCGTCATTATGACGACCTTAAAAAACTTTTTGAAGAGAGAACAGCTTTCTCTGAAGCAAAAAGACAAAATTGGTGGAATGATTAGTTATGGAATTTAAATCTTGTGGTAAATGCAAAGACGGGTACATATACAAAACTGACCCGACAGGTTTCTTTCAGGTCGCTACGGAGTGTGATTGCCACAAGAAGTGGGTTGCAGAAAATCAGTTAGAGAGACAGTTCAAACATAACGGATTTGATATGCGCCACTTCAACTATTCACCTCGTTCTTATGCGGGTACAAAGTCCGCAGCGGATAAAGACCGTTTAGTAAATTATGTAAAGCAGTTTGAACTCAATCCTGAAGTAAGAAAGTTGATGGTTTATATGTATGGACCAAACGGTACACAAAAGTCAACACTTGCCTCTTGGGTAGGTAAGTCTTTATTGTCAAAAGGCTTTTCAGTAAGATATGTATTGATGAATGATTTGATACATACACTTATGGATGCTGAAGACTTCAATGAAGAAAGAAAAGAAAAGGCAATTGCAAAAATTGAAAAGCTTGAAAACACTGACCTTGTAATTGTTGATGAATCTTTTGACAAAGAGAAGATGAAGCTTTACAAAAGTGGTTTTATGTTATCCTTCCTTGACTCTTGGATTCGTAAAAGAACAGGTCAGCTCAATAAGGGTATTTTATTTGTAAGTAATGTAAAGATTGAAGATATTGAGTCGAACGGACTTTCTCATTCAATTCAGGATTTCGTTGAAAGAGAAGTTAAGTTGCATAATTGTTATCTTCAATTCTTGGACAATTATTTGCAGTCTACAACTGTCGAGTTTACGGGCAGCTTATTCTAATTTGAGGTTAATTTAAATATATGAACAATAAGGTTGAAAACTTAGATGAGCAGACTTCCGTAAACGTTGCGGAAATGAGATTGCTTAACGCCCTTTATGTAAACAAAGACAACTTTCAGGTCACAGGCGTTGAAAAAGATTTATTCGTTCACGAGACTTATAAAGATATTTTCGACTCAATCGAAAAACTTACAAACAACAACATCCCTTTAACAACTCAAGCATTATTTCAGGATGCATCAGCAAGAAACATCAATGTCACATTTGATGTTATTAAAGCTATTGCAGGTATCAACACAAATCCTGATGTTGTTATTAAAGACGCAGTTGAAATGTTGCAGGACACAAAGATGTCTGTCAATGCTCTTAAGCGTCTTGATGAAGTAAGAAAACTTGTTTCAGAAAACCCAATTCGTAGCGACGAAGTAAATGAAAAAATCAAAAAACTTTTGTATGAAAGCGAAAGTGATTTGATGCCGATAACAAGAAAGCAGCGTATTATGACTCTCGAAGATGTTGAAAAAACATATATGGAAAACTTCGAAGATCGTAAGAACGGTAAGCAGTATATGTTCGGCGACCCAATCCTCGATAAGTATGTAAAATACGGCCCAGCTCCTGGGTGTGGTGGTTTGATTGCTGCAGCGACAGGTATGGGTAAGTCTGCTTGGTGTTTGAACTTGATTAACAGAATGATGGTGTCAAGAGTCCCTCTTATGTACTATTCTTTGGAAATGGGACTTATGGACACATTTGACCGTGACATTGCTTTGAACACAGGAATTGATATGGACACAATCGTCAATCCTCCTGACAAAGAAATGTTTGAAATGGTTAAGAAAGAAATCAAAAATCAGTTTGCTATTTTGAAACAAAACCCGAATTTCCGTTTCAGTGAATGTGCTTCGATTTCTTTAACTCAAGTTAAGCAGGACATCAAAAAATTCCAGCAGGACATCGGACAAGAATATATGGTTGTTGTGTTCGACTTGCTTTCGATGATTAAAGAGTTTATGATTACTGATGAAAAGGGTATGAACTTTGCACAAGGTATTGAAGTTGCAATCAACGTCCTTAATGCAATGGCAAAGGAACTTGGTTTCCATTATATTGCTGTTCTTCAGATGAATCGTAAAGGTGAAGGTGAAGCACAACACATTGATGACCTTGATGATTTGAATAAGTTCCGTCCTGTAAGAAATCAAATTAAAAATGCGGGAGCATTCCTTGAGCGTGTTCGTTGGGCTGTAGGTTTGTTCAGACCAAAGTATTATGCTGAACTTTATATTGAAGACAAAGAACTATGGGAAGACTTACCAGATTATTGTGAAATGCATATGCTTAAACAGAATCAGGGTAAGATTGGTCGTTTAGGAAAATATTTGTTTGACCCAGATATTATGAAAATGACACCACTTGAAGAGGATGACGAAGACGAGGAAGAAGCATCTGAAGAAAAAGAGGAATAGTAATGGCTTATAAAGTAAATATTGATGGAGTTGACAAACATCTCTTTGGCCTTTTTGAAGAAAAAGAAAAAACAATTAAATGTGAAAACTGCGGTGATCTTTATAAAGCAGAAGGACAAACTTTTGTTTGGGAAATGAATGACCGCTTCAAAGGACTTTGCCGCCATTGCTATCTTCGAAAACTTAATGACAATTTTACTGAAGAAGATGCTCTTGAGTTTGCAAAAGAAGCTTTAAGTAATTATGATTATATGGGAAGACCTCGAGTAAGCTCTGAAGTTGATGGTAAGAATTGGGAACAATATGTTGAGCCAAAAATTGAAGAATTGAGAGCAGCAGAAAAGAAAGCTGCGGAAGAAGCTTACCGTCAAGAAAAGTTGAATGAAGCACAACAGATTATTGATGATGCAAGAAACGCGCATCCTACTGGTAATATGAATCCTGATTGGTTTGAGCTTGAAATTATTGCAAAACTTCTTGAAAGAATGGACGAGCTTGAAAAGAAAATACCTCCAAGAGATTGGAGAAATGAGCCGTTTACAATATGAGTTTGAAAGAAGTCACAAGAGGCAGATATATGAATGAACTCAGAGAAGTCCATCTTGCTTTTGAAGAAAACATTTTAGGCAAATGGGTTGCAACATTTGTGAAGCCTGAAAATTATATCACAGGATATTCAATGCTCAAATGTGGTGATGATTATGTTGCAATACAAAGTAAATACGATGACAATCCTTGGGATTTTTCAAAAGAATATTTTGACTCATTTACGATTGAAGAGTTTGATGATTGCCTTATAATAACCGCGCCTCGAAAAGAATATATTTATAAGGATGTAAAGTTGGTGTATCGTTTTGACACGGAGCTAGATAATGCTTGGGATGGACTTTTCTGATAATTTAGAAACTGAGGAATTAGAGTTTCACCTTGACCAAAATTATGATTATGTTTCAAACTGGGTAAAGCCAATAAATTATGTTGCAGGCTATGCAACAATTTATATGAATGATGAAGTTTGGGCAATTCAAAACTATTCAACATTATCTTGGTTGAAAGCAAAGCAAGATGCGGACTTTAGTTTAGAAGAAAACGATAAAGAGATTGTCTTAAAAGTTCACGACCCAGGAGTTTTTGATTGGGATGCGACTTTCAAAATATCTTATAGGTGCTTTACACAATCGTGATAAACTTATAGCCTAAAAGTTGAGCAGATTCTTCGATAGCTATTTTGTGTTGTCTTGAAAGAGTATGACTTGCAAAAGTTGCATCAGCAATTGAATGATAAGGACCAAAGAAGTCATAGTCATTGTATAAATAGAAGTTGTTATTTGCTTTTACAATTTTTAACATAAAATTTAGTTAATATAAAATATAAGATTATGGCATATTTCGGTGCTAGGGAGAATATATGTTTATAAAGAAAAAAGAAAATTGTCGTGAAGGCGGACAGAGAGGATACTTTTTGTTGACCTGTGACTTTGCTTCACTTCAAGCACGACTTGCTTCAATTGATACATTTCTTAATGAATGTCCTGATGCAACATTTGACTCACCTGAAGGACAAAAAGCTAAACCTGACCCAGTTCTTTATTCGGTATATCGTGACGGTTCAGATACATCTGACTTGCACTCGATGACAGGTTTTGGTACATTCGTAGGTTCAATTGGAATGAAAGCAATCAGAGTTCACGATGATGTTGATAATAAAGATTACGTTTTTGCAGATAGCTCAAAAGTAAGAGTTGAAAGAGCAGGATGTCCTGCTGATGGTTTGGTTATTAAGGCTTGTGAATTGCAGCCTACTGACCATATTCTCGAACATATGAAAAAGTAATATGAGTTTAAAAGAAAGTATACGCGATTCTGAAAATGATAATGTTCTTCGTAACGTTCTTGGTTGGCTTGCGATGAACGGTTATTTATTGAATGAAGAAGTCGCCGCTTATATAAGAAGAGAAAAGCTCGAAAACAATCGTATTACGAAAACTGAAGTACATAAGCATAAAGGCAGAATAGTAGATACTTACGAAGTGATTGTTTATATGAACGATGATTGGGCATTTGATGTAAAGGCAACAGGCTTTGACAACATTTTAGAATGTGCTATTATTGAATTGCATCCTGCTTTTAACGAGCCATCAACTCAAATTGTTTATAAAGACAAAATACTTTTTGAAGATGGAATATGATAGGTGTAATGGTATGCGGCTCAAGAACAATTACTGATGTTCCTTGGGTTGAGAAACAGATTATAGATTATCTCAAAGAGATTGATGCTGAACATCAGAAAAAGTTTGGTTCTAGCGATAGAGACTTTATAATTATACAAGGCCTTGCCAAAGGTGTTGATATGATTGCAAAAAACTTCGCTGATAATCATAATCTTGGTACTTGGGATTTTCCTGCAGAATGGGATAAATACGGAAAAGCAGCAGGACATATTCGTAATGAAATAATGGTTGATAAATGTGATTATTGCCTTATCTTATGGGACGGTACATCACTCGGAACAAAGAACGATATTGAACACTGTCATAAGAAAAATAAACCTCACAAAATAATTGTTTACAACAATCCCCGAAAGATAAAATAAGTTCCACTAAATATTTATTAGTGGAGACTATAATGGCTGAACAGATAAAAGAAGCAAAGGAAGATAATTACGGTGCTTTGAATTCTCAGTTTGACGAACTTTTCGCTATGACTGATAAAGCTCGCGAATATGAGGACGACCTTATCGGCGCAATCTTCGATGCAAAAGAAGGCGACGACGATGCTGAAATTTTCCTTTTGAACAAATGTAAGAAAATGATTTTCTATACTTTCTGGACAAACTTCATCGGAAAGGAAGCTTCAAAGAAAGTTATCAGAATGAGAATTGCAAACGGCGAGTTTGGTGATTTCTTGTCTTTGGTTTACATCGCATTTGAAAAAGCAATTAAAGCATTCAACCCAGACGAATATCAGGATATGAAGATTGGAAACTTCCAGTATTATCTTGGTCGTTATTTGAAGGCTGAAGCAATTTCATACAACAACAAAGAAGACGATGACCCAACAAAAGGCGCAGTAAATCCTGACGGTATGACTTCTGAAACAGAAAGCAAAGGCGCAGGAACAGGAAACGCTTGGGATTCAATGGTTGGCGGTGCTGAAGATACACACGATGCAGACTTCCTTGAAGATTGGAATGAATTCTGCCGCGACCCAAGAATGAATGAACCTCTTTCAAAGAAAATCTCAACTCCAAGAAAAGTTGTTATTGCAAAAGTATTAAAAGGTGACAAGACAGTTCCACAGATTGCAGATGAACTTGGTGTGACAAAAGCAACACTTTACTCTGCACTTGATATTGGTGATATTTTGAAAGATCACGGTATTACACAATCTGAAATGGCTCGTCAGTTAAGCATCAATCCTGATGCAATCCTTGACCCACTTAAAGAGTCAAAGAAAGTTGAAGACAACAAACTTGTAGAAAGTTTCCTTAAAGAAAGCTTCAACCCAGGGTACAATGCTGATGAAGCAATTGAAAAGTTCTGTATTTTGATGGACTGGGAAGTTACACCTGAAGATGTTAAGAGCACTTGCGAATGTGATGGCAAAATTGGTATCACACTTAACGATGGTCAGCAGTTCGTTTACGACGCAGAGAACGATTGTTTGTGTTAAGAATATAACATAGATTGAGCTAGGTGAATCATTTGTTCATCAACTGTATCGCCTAGTTTGATTGTACCGTACTGACGGATCATATCTTTATTACAGCATTTCGGACAGGCAGGAGTTTCTCCTGCCTTTATTTTTACTATTTCTTCTTTTTTACATTCAGGACAAACAAACTTAATCTTTATCATAAATATCTCCGCAGGCTTTAATTATATCGTCTTTTGTAATGATATTAACAAACTGAAAAGTACTTTTATGTATCTCGTTATAAGGCAGCTTCTCTAAGTGTTTAATGTGAAATGAAAATTGTTTTTTGTAAAGTTCAGAAACTGCAGACCAATCGAAAATATATGAACGGCAATCGCCTCTTGCAACCTGAATACCCCAAGCAAGATAACACTTTGCGCCTTTTACTTTTGAAAACTCATCAAGATAAAAAGCCTGATGTTCCTCAACTCTTTTCATTGAACAAGCCATCATCTTTTTGTTGAACTTTGCTTCAAGGTAAACTGGGCTATCTCCGATACGACCAATCATATCAAAGCATCTTTTGATTGTTGCAGCAAATTGACCTGTAGGGTCTGGGATTTTATATCCTACCCCAGCTTCATTAAGTGCGTGCATAATAACAGAACAATACTCTGCTTCTGTCTTCATATCAAACCTCCAACTAAATATATAATTTAGTTTAAAGGTTATGAACGATAAAGTTTTTCTTGAAATATTGCTTGAAACAAAAGCAAATGCAATAAGACACCATACTCACGAAGAAGCAGCTGATGCAGTTGCAAAAATCAAACAGGCAATAAAGGCTCATAGGTTTGAAATTGCAGATAGAGACAAGAACCGCGATTTTATGCACAATGAACATTTGACAAAAGAAACTTCTTGTAAGATTATTGATATGTTTCTTGAGCCTAAGAACTTAATCTGTGTATTGCCTAACAGAAACAAAGAAGGCGGAGAATTGTATTTGTTTTCTGTTTGTGTTCCTGTAAAAGATCTAAAAAAGTACATATATCTTAAATGTGAAATCTTCCCATACGGAAAAGTTGTTGCAATCAGTTGGCACGGACAAAATGAAATGATGCACGCCGATTACAGACAGGCAACTGACAGAACAGATGAAGATGTTAGCAAGTTTATGCGCAATCTTTATAAAAACTGGGAAAGAATATACAATCGTTTTAATGACAATAAAATGGTAGATTGTTTACCTAACGGTGACGAAGACATAACAATTGTTTTCGAGCACCCAATTGAAGACACTGAAGAGTTCCGTAAAAACTTTTGCCGCACAGTCCCAAAAGATTACGGTTATAAATATAAGGACATTGAACATAATATGACAATCGAAGGTGATTGCGTAAAAGTTCATTTGCCTTTTGGAAAATTCTAAATAGGAGAATGAAATGAACAAGAAGTTATTTGAAGCAGTATATCGAGAGTCAAATTATGGTATGACTCAGGTTGAAACAGAAGAGCAGTTGCAAGCTTTGCTCGATGCAGGTGTTGAAGTTGAGGCACATAGCACAGGTCCTTTCGGTGAAGACGAAAACGCTGTTGTTATCGGCTTTGGTAAGATGAAAGACCTTCGTAATATGTTGGAAGTTGATGACGAAGTTCTTGAGTACGATGACTATGGCAGCATTGATGAATTCCTTGACGACAATGCAGAAGAAACAGTTATCGTTCTTGACCAAAAAATCGGTCAGAGCAATAACAACTATTATACTCTTGATGCTTACACTGTTGCAGACCTTGACCTCTGGGCATCAATGACTGCGTTTGACAAAGTAATTCACAACAAAGAAGTTGATGTTTGTCCTAACTGCGGCAGCAACGATTTCTTCGACAAAGAGTTTGACGGCAAGATGTACAAAGGCTGCAAAAGCTGCGGTGCATTCTTCCCAAAAAAGGACTAATAGGAGAACAAAATGGATAATAAATTATTTGAGAGCATAATGAACGAAAGCCAATATGCGCCTATTGAGCTTGAGAATCACGGCGTTCAGTTGAAGACTGAAGAAGAACTTAAGAAGGCACTTGCCGCAGATGTTGAAGTTCAGGCAATGCACACAGGTCCTTTCGGAGAAAACGAAGGTGCAGTTGTTATTTACTTCGGAAAGTTGAACAACTGTGATAAAAATTTCTTGTCATTTGACGGCGATTGGCTTAGCGAATATGACGGCGATAAAGAAGACCTCTTGGAAGACAACGGTGAAGAAGACGTTATTGTTCTTGATAAAGCAATCGGTCAGAGCAACGGAAACTTCTATGTTCAAGACGCTTATACAATCGAAGACCGTGAACTTTTTGTTTCACAGGAAGATTATGATAAATATTGCAAAAGCTCAGAAACAAAAAAGAAGCGTATTGGCATTTATGGTTCAAATCCTCTTCCAAACGGATATGAAGGACCTTGTCCTAACTGCGGTGGAGAAGTTTTCACAGGCCACAAAGTTGATGGCAAATGGTACAGCGAATGCGTAAGATGCGGCGTTTTGTACCCACCTGAAGGAAAATATGAATAAAAATTAAACTTTTGAAAGTTTGTTTTTATATTATTATTGTCAGGTTGCTTGACAGCCTGCTTTGAACTGAGGAAGTTCCTCAGGGGTTTCGGGTTCGGCAGTTGACCCAGGAGAGGAAGCTGCCAATTCTTTTTAAGGAGTTCAAATTGAGCAAACTTGTTGATGAAATCGCTGACGTTGTTGCTGATTACGGAAACGGTGTAATGGGAGACGGTCAGTATTCAAAAATGTTTGACGAACTTCATAAAAAGTTTGGAATTGCAGGAGTCAACTTCGGTTCAGAACAAGAACTTCCTGATGGTACAATTCGTCGTGTAAGTACTTTGCAGGCTGATGACGGCTCAGATACAGGAATTACACTCGTTGTCCTTCGCAAAGAAAGGGACTTCGGGACAGAATATACAAGTTATATTGCCTAAGAAGGCAGGAGGTATTTTATGTCACATTTCAATATGCTGAAACAGATTCTTAACGACTTGGTTGCAGGCAGAGCTCTTTCTGTTGAAAACAACGGTTATAAAGCAAAACTTCTTGACAACCCTTATGTCGGAAAGATTATCATTATTGAAAAAGATGGCAAAGTTTGGCAGCGCCGCACTGTTGATGCAGCTGCAGCAATAATGGAAGCTTAACAACTAATTTGTTGTTAATATAAATTAAGATAAGGGCCTGTACAGGTTTCGACCTACAGAGAACTTAATAACATCAAGCAGGGTGTCGACCCATATAATACGAAACAAAATAACTGCAACTAAACGTTCAGTTTTTGCTCGTGGTTCACGCGCAGTTTTCGCTCGCGCTGCTGCCTAAGGCAAATCCTAGTTGGACTCATTGAAGACCAACTGCGACTTTCGTGATTCCGTTAGCGGAATGTTCGTATCGACCAACGGATAACCTTGCAAAGGTTTCGGTGGATGTTTTCCTTGTAAGGCGAAATAAAAACCCAGCAGTGGTTTTGGTTGTTCCCGCCCAAGATACAACCTTAAGCTTGTAAAGAAGTGTTATGCAGTTGCTGTATGGGACCCGAGTTCAATTCTCGGCAGGTCCACTCTATACGGTTTCCAAGTTTCAAGTCAGACGAAAACTTGGTGGTGGAGAACTTCCCCATAGGGATTGCTTTCGGTTTCCCTCCCTGCTTTAGTTGAGTTCGGACAACTGAAAGTGAAAGTGAAACTTCTCAAGGTTCAGGATCCCTTTGAGAGTTTGCAGTTTTGACAGAAAACTGATGGTCGGGCATAAGGAGTTGATGGTTTACTCCTTACCGATGTTTTCCAATTTTTCTCAAAAATTGGTGGTGGATAAGTTGTTTCGAGCAATCGGGACACCCTCGGTTTTCTTGCTTTCCTAAAAAGCAAGTGGTGGAGGAACAAAGCGCGATGCGCTAATCCCCGAGGGTTGATGTATGTCAACCCTCTATCTTTTTACGGTGGCTTTTATATGGCTCAATTCTTTAACGGCAAAAATCAATTTCATCAAGAACAGTATCAAGCCCTCGATTATATTGTAGAAATCCCAGAATTAGATGACCTTCCTCTTAACGATATTGCTATGGTAGCTATGGTACACAGCGGTTATATATTTCGTATTTTTTATGTCACCTCCTCTGACGGTATATGTGTTATGACAAACAAAGACTTAGGACAGTATCAAGAGGGTTGGATTGCTGCGATGTTAATGATGGGTCAGTACGATAAAGGAAGAGAAAGAGAGTTTCCAACAGGAGAAGTTTACTATGACTTTACCAACCCTCCCAATGAAGATACTTGCCAAAATTACTTTAGATTGAAAAAGCTAACACCTAGGAAGCACGAATGAGTACAGTAGCAATTATCGCAATGAAGCTTACAATTGATATTCACAGACAATACCGACAGCGAACAAAGAGTGGGACTGATGAGGTATTTGATGTTGATTTCTTTGCAGGCGACATAGTTGCTTCAAAAGTATATTACGATGGTTATCCTAAACTTGAAGATGTGTTGCAAGATGACCCAGGGATTCTTAACCATCTTTATAACACTATATTATCTTGGGAAGCATTTCCACTTCTTGGAAATCGAAGAGATATTAGAGGAGACGAATTTGTTGGCAACCCAGTTCCTTATACATTCAAAGAACGATTGGACTTTGACGTTTGGTGTAAAGAAAATTGGGATGCTGAATACTTATATTGGATTGATGGACCAAAAACATTAAGATATTGTGAGCTTCATCATTGGAACCCAGAGAATCACCAGATTGGGAAAATTGATTATGATTATCCTAATGGGCCGTGGATAAGATTTGCAAAATGACCGAAAAAGAGTTTGTTCAGAGAGTATTTTTAGATGTTCCTCTTGATAAAATTGGCTGCTGCGGTAACGGTTATTATTATGAGCTTACTCGTGATTGCACAGATTGGGGACTTTGGTGGTATGTGTCTGTACTTTATGATGGTCCTCGAAAAGTTTTGAAATGTGTTTTAAATGCAGGTAAGCTTGATAAGTGGCTCGAGACAGGAGATAGTTATATTAGACGAGATGCTTTCAGTATTATAGTCGACAACACTTTCACAATGCTAACGAATGACATAAGACAATATAATGATCCTGAAGAGTGGGTTATAAAAATTGAAGAGGAGCCTTGGAAAATATGAATGCAAAAGATTTGATATGTACTGCATTTTTAACTGATGTAAATCCTAGTGAACTTATTGACCTTCACAGGCTGTCGGCTCCAAAAGGACTTATTTATAAAGTTGTACCTGAAGATATAGAGGGCAATGCAACTTGGTGGCATTTTGACTTTTACTTTGATACACTTGGTCCTGTTTTGAAATGTTGGCTCTATGAAGGCAATTATCAGGGTTGGACAGAAAATATATCAAGACCACATTGTAAAGAAAAATTGTTCATCCACGTTCACAACTTCTTTGAAGATGATGATATTTATAAAGAAAAAGATCCTTCTCAATGGGTTATAAAAGTTGAGGAACTAAAATGGTGACAATACAAGAACTTATTTGTAGATACTTTTTAGAAGGCGTTGCTCCTCAAGATGTACATTCTATAGGTTCAGATTTCTTTTTTATGTTGCGTCCTGACTTTCATAACAAATGTGATATGTGGTGGTTTTTTGACGTCAGCACTAGCGGCAAAGATTTAGAAATTTCTTGCAATCTATTTGAAGGTGACTTTATACGATGGAAGAAGTACCCAGCAGATTGGGACTACAGCGATACTTCCGCAATTGATAAAGTAAATATTTTTATACGAAATATGTATAGCGTAGGACGAAAGGTTCAAAACCCAGAAGAAGATTGGAAAGTTGAATATGTTTATTACGAGATGTGACTATGAGAATAAGAGACATTATTGCTAAAGCATTCTTACAAGTTGAAACAGATTATATTCACCCCGTAGAAGACGGCTTTTATTACGAAGTTCATACTGACATTCTTCGTGATACAAAAACTTGGTGGTATATCAATCCCAAGCTCGAGCTTAATCATAACCTAACTTTAATTTGTACTTTACTTGAGTCCCCGATGAAAAGTTTTGACTTATGGTTAGAAGATGAAGGCCGACATATTGAAAATGATACAAAAATACTTGATAACATATTTGTGAATATATCAAATTATGATGAAGATCCTGAAAAGTGGGTTGTAGGTATACAAGATTAAACTTTACCTAAAGTCTTTTTATATTATATTGTAATATGGCAGTTATAACAATAAATGAAGCGATGAAACGACCGACTCAAGTTCGTACATCGGACATTTCAAAAATCTCTGCAGAAGTTAATAATGCAAAAGATGTTCACGAAGTATGTGTTGCACTTGCAAGATATGTTCGTGATAACCCAGATGAATACGCAAGAGAGCTTCTTGTTCGTGTTCGATATTGTAAAACTTTAGAAGCTGCACAATCTATGTTTTATACTTTCCTCTTATCTGTTGAAGGACAAGGCGTTCTTAGAGAATACGAAACAAAATATGTAAGACATAAAGGCTCAGCAATTGGCGGAATGGAATGTCATTCGCCTAGGAGTTGATTATGTTTTTCAAAAAGCGTAAAAGAAACCTTGACTTATATATTCAAAAGCCTGAAACACCCAAAAGAAAAAGATATAAATATGTTGAGCCTTATTATGTTGTCAAATGTAATAACGGCTATCTTGCACTTGAAGTAAAACGCTATTACAATAAAGCAAAATATTTCCGCGCCTATTGTGAAGAAGTTCAAATCAAACATAGAAAGAACGCTGCAGGTGAATGGGAAAGTTATGCTTATTGCAACAACTATTGGGTTGTAAAAAGAAAAAGCAAAGAGTCTGCTGAAAAGCAGGTTGAAAAAGCATTGAATAATTTTGGTAAGACAAGAATTCCTGATAGGTTTTTAGGCGCAAAGCTTGTGCTTATTGATGTACCTTGGAATGAGTATATCAAAAAAGAATATAAAGAAGCAGTGGAGGCAGACCAAATTGAAAGAAGAAGGATGTATAATTATTGATGGAAAAGAATTCAAAAAGTCAGTGTATAAGTATTATACACTCGAACAGTATGAAGCAATTAAAGACACATTGAAACATACTTATGTCGAAGATATTAAAAGAGACGTTGAAGGAAAGTTCCGTGTAAGTAATTGTGATTGCTATTGGGATGCTCCTGCTGAAGTTATTGGTAAAGCTGTTTTCGATTGGTATGCTCCGCTTCCAAGAAATGTTCGTGAAGCAATTGATGCTCTTGAAAAAGAACCTTGTGAAGAGAACGCTGCTATGTTCCTTGCTGCATTGAAAATTGCTTTAAGAAGCCCAGACAACAATTTATCTGAATACGAGTACCCAGCTCTTATGATACGCGGACACGAAAACTCTTGGGGCACGGACAGCGCTTGGGCAAAGATTGAACTTTGGAAAAAAGATGATAAGATAGGATTTGCACCAGTAGCAAAACACGGCCCAGGCAGTTATCACGACACCCACGATCTTCTTATGTATACAGACGAAGAAACAAGAAGTAATTGTTTTGAAATTATCAAACTTGCATTACGAAATTCAATGGACCGCGTAAATAGCTGGGAAGTTATGTGCGGCAACTCAGAACATACGTTCTCACACGGCAGTTATGCGCCATCTGAAAAGTCTTACAAAAGTTTTTGCAAAACTTTTATGAAGATTGACCCAATTGAAATGTTGAATACTTATGAGTTTTATTATAATAAAACTCAGAAAGGTTATAACCCTTGGCGCAATTGTCATACCTGTAAAGAAGAGACCAAGCATAAAAAGATTCAGGCAAAATCGAAAAAAGAAGCCTATGAAATATTCAAAGAATGGGTTAAAGAAGAAAATGAACATTACAGCAATATGTGGTTCCCAGGGACTGAAGGAAATCCACACCTAAAAGCATTACCTATGTCAGATGGTCGTTTAACTTTCAAACCTAAGAAAGGTGAAGTATATTGTTAGGGGGTTTGAAAATGATTAGTCAAGAATGCCGTGATGCAATAAAGGAAGCCTCAAAATTGTTGGAACCCTTTACAAATTATAAGTTTATCGAAAAAGCGTTAACTGATATGAATAGTCCGATTTGGAGAGAAGATCGTAAGATAGCTTATAAAGCTTATGAGGCAAAAAGATTAAAGGCAGAAGAAGAACTTCTAACCGCACTTAAAGAAGGTAAAACCCTACAGTATTGTTATAGTAGGAATAGAGATAAGAATCCTCCTATATGGGATGACCTCCCAAAAGAAAAAGCTTATAATTTTATTGAACACGGTCAATGGGAATATATGAGAATAAAGGGTGACAGTTAATATAAAATTATGAAGTTATCAGATGTTTTAAGAAGAGATGCCAAAAAGATTGAATTCGTCTTAAAGGCTGTTTATAATGAAGGTTATAATGAAGGCCTTAAAGATGGCAGCAATCACGAATGGCATTATGTATCGGAAAAAGATTATCCTCGCCCAGGTGAATTAGTTTTCTGTCACGGCACATTGACAACAACTTATGGCGGCAAGGCTATTTGTGAAAAGACTTTCATTGGATATTACAAAGATGGCGGCTATGGTTGGTTTATCAAAAATGCAGTTGATGGAGAGCCTGACCAAAGTTGGCCTGTCGAAGAATGGAAATATCTTGATAAGCCAGTAAAAAAGGTGGATGCGTAATGGGTGCATTAAATTGGAGACACATAACACTTTGTATTTATGATAGCGAAGGAACTCTTGTTGCTAAACTTTTTACAACACTGGGTTTACAGTACGAAGATAATATTGATAAGATTGCACAGGAAGCAAGAAACAACGGTTATACTGCAATCACATCAGTAAGAGATATGCTTCCTATGGGGTTATAATGTTGGATAGAATTGACCAAAATATTTTTCTTAAAAAGTTTCTTCTTGACTTTGTAAAGAAACACGGAGATGTCACTTGGTCGGGCAGAAGATATATTATCAACTCTGATGAGTCAGCATCACTTCTTGTTGATAAATTGATTGATGCGATGAAAGAAAATCCACAGTTCTTTACTTTTGTTGTTGAAGGCACAGGACCTATAGGTGAAGGTGAAATAAAGATACCTATAAAGAACGCTGCAAGTATTCTTCCAATGCTTTCTTACTTCAGAAATAAGAGACGTGAAATTGAGATGGAACAATTCTTTACACCTCAGGAATTAAAAGATTTAATCGGACTTCTTCAAACAAAATACAATGAACTTGACGAAAAAGAAAAAGAGGAAGAAGAAAGAAAGCGTCTTATATATCTTGAAAAGAAAGAGCGCGAAGAATACGAAAGACTTAAGAAAAAGTTTGGAGGTCAGTAATGAGAGACTATACAGAAGTAGCAAATAAATATGCAAAAGATACAGGAAGAACTGAGCCTGATTGGTTGAGAAAACAAGTAGTTCAAGATTTTACTGCAGGTGCCAATTTTGCAGATAAAGCAAATGAAATGACTGGTTTGAAGGAGCAGACTTTTGCAATCGTATCTTCAAGAAACAATAAATTACTTTTCTGGGGCGGTTCAACAAAGCCCAAGTTTGACAGCTTTACTTCTGTAAAACTTTACAAAACTGAAACTCTTGCAAACAAAACGCTCGAAGACCGAAAAAGACGAATGGTTGACCCACTTTGGCGAACAGCCTATGTTATGGAACTTAAAGTCGAATTCGGCAAAATTTGCACATCTAATTAAACTTTCTCTCCGTCCTCTTTATATTATTATTGTAAATTAAAGGAGGACTTTATGGCAACTGAAAACATTGATATTATTCTTGACAAACTTCAGTCTCGTCTTGACGTTTTGAAGGCAAATAAGAAAAATTTACAGTATTTTGAAGATCACGGCGACGGCGGTTTTTGGCGTGATCTTACTGAAGAAAAGGCAGCACAGTTTGCAAACGATGACTGGGACCTTTGCGACTTTCAGGTAGGCGAATTGTTCTTCCTTGTTGCAACTCCTGATGGAATTAAGATTGTTTCAGAAACTGAAAAGGCTTTGCTTCCTCAGTTCAATGTTTTGTATCAGGGTTCAAAGCAGGCTTGCAAAAACTTTATAAAGGTGGACTAAAATGGCAAAAAATCCAAACTTACCAAAAGCACCTGACCACGACATTCGTTGGGGTTGTTTACAACCTGCCTGTGAAGTTAAGTTCAGAGATTGGATAATCAGCCTCATCGAAGAAGCAATTAAAGACCCTACAAAAAGAGTTGATATTGCCTACACAATTTACGATGAGGTTCTTGACCTCGGTTATGATTATGGCAGAGATTCAGCTGCGGAAGATCGAGCTTGGGAAGAAGGTTAATATAAATCAATATGAATAGCAGAATTTATTTGAGAGACGACTTTGTTGATATTGAAGTGTGCAACACAAAATATTTCAACACTTGTCGTTTTATCGAAGAAAGAGACGAAGATTTCAAAAAAGGAAAAGGCCATAAAGTTGTTGTGCAAATCTGCAGAGTAGGCGGCCGCGGAAGTCTTCTTCATATCAACGTTTGGTATTGGCGCGGACTTGCAAGAGAAGACGAGAATTGCGGCGTTGTAATTGCAAGTTTGGAATTGTGTCTTGAGAAAAATCAAAGACAGGATATAAAAATAAAGTTGCCTAAGACAGGTGATTGGACTCCTGTTTATTATTTTATTGCTGCTCGTAGCAATTGTAAAGTTGAAAGATTCAAAGAAGATAAATCTGAAAATATTGAAAAAGTAAGATGTACCTCAATTTGCAGCAACGAGCCTATTGCTCTTGAATGTGAACAGTTCCCAAGTCCTGCAGAAGCAAAGAAACAGTTCAATTATATCAAAAGACATAATCTTGTATCAAAATTTTACTGGGACCCAGAGTTCCACGAATATGACTGCTATTGCAAAGCTTGTGAAACAAATAATGTAAGAGTTGGACAAACAGTTCACAAGTGGCGTTCTTGGGTATCAAATCCTGATATTGGTTATGTAAGACCTGTAGGCTTTAAGTGTGATAGGAATGACGGCGTTTTCAAATACAGTTCTTTTGGAGAAGCAGGAAAACTTTATGAGCCTATTGAGGGTTCAGAGTACGACCGCTTGGTATTTTACAACTTAGGTGAATATCGGGAAGAGTGTACAAGAGTCGGCGGCAAACACGAAAAGTTTGATGCTATCTGGGAAGTTCGACTTCATCAGCAAGATATAGCTGACAATGGCAACATCAAAGGCGGTGCTTGGCGTCATATTGAAACAGGTGAAATAATTACAAATGCAGACGATATGAACAATGCTTGTTTGGAAAAAGTTAACGAAAGTAAGCCAACTTTTGAAAAAGTTGTGACACTTGGTTATCATCGAACAAATCCAAAGAACGCTGTAAGATGTCCTGTATGTGATGACTTGTATCGTATTATGTGTCGTTCAGGTTATAATCCTCGCCCATTTCTTTTAAGGGAGAGAGAAAAATCTAGTTACCGAATTCACGATGTGCTCACAAGAATCAAAGTTTGGTTTGCAGATAGAAAATACTTTAAGGAGCATCCTGATGATTGCTAAGTTTTTTATTCTTTGTTTAATTTTATGGCCTGTGTCATACTTTTTATTCATATTCTTTACTTGGATTGATTGCGGGCTTTTTATCGAGCCTTATGGAGAATTCAGTTCAATCGGGAAAGTGATGAAGGAATTCTTTTGGAATGAACAGACTGACAAGTACGACTTTTGGTCTGGGTTCCCTTATATTGGAATGGCTCCTTTAGTTTGTGTATTGGCTGCAGTTATAACAATCGTTCTTGCAATAATAACGCCTTGCAAAATACTTATTAAAAAGTTTGAGGATAAGCTTAATGAAGATTGAAAATGATTGGTGGGTGAACGGCAATTCAATCCTTAAAAGCAAAATGCAGTGGGTTGTTGAAATATCACCTGACGGTACAGGCGGTTGGAGTATTCGTTTCGGCAAAGGTGAAAAAGGAGACGGTTCTCCTTGGCTCCCTGGGTTTGCAAGAATAACAATCGAACAGTGTATGGAAATATACGACAAGTACAAAGATATAAAATTCTTTGAAGACTTGGCTAAACAAATTGAAATTGACCAAAAAGAAGAACCTTTATATTAGGAGTTTTATATGATGGACCCTTTAAGCACAGCTTTAATGTTTGCATTTTTTACAATGTTTCTTTATTGGATTGCTCTTGGTGGACCTATCCCAAGATTTAGAGTTGTTAGGAAAAAGATTGACCTTTCAAAACTTTCTGATAAAGAATTGCGTGCAACTGTTCCGTATGAAAAGTACTTCATTGTAAACACAACAATGGCTTGTGAAAGAATGCAAAAAGAGTTTAAGTCTTTGGTTGGTTTTTTCAAAGATGAATATAAAAATCTTGACTTAAGGTCACAATTTTTTCTTACTGCAATAATTAAAGCAGAAGACCTTGAAATTGATGCTCTTTTTGAAAAATGTAAGCACTATAATGAAAACTTAAAAGAAGTTGAAAAGTATTTGAAGGACCACACTTACAATCAAACAGTGATTGATCTTTTTCGTCCTAAGAGAAGTTATTACCTTATAAAAGTTTTGCAGGCAACTCGCGATGCGATGAAGAATAAAGAACAAGTACCTCTTCCTGCACCCGTACTTGATAAAATAGGAGATGATCTTAATGAATGGTTTACAAAAGTTGAAGAAGCACCTAAAGATACTGCAGCAGTTAGCAAGAGCAAATAACTGCGGCTTTTATTGCCCAAACTGTTCAATTGAAAGACACAATGCAACTGCAGGCGCAAATGCAGTTGAAGACGAATTGTATCATAAAACAAAATACTTTATCAGATGTAAGCGTTGCAATTTGACAACTCCTGCTTATGAAACTGTAAAAGATGCAGCTGAGTCTTGGGAAAATGTTTGTGCATCTGTTGAAGATAAAATGTTAATATCAATTTATGAGCACAAAAAAGACAACTAAAGCTGCACCTAAATCAGAGAAAACAAAAACTGCTCCAAAGCCTAAAGGATGTCGACTTTGCAGATACAGAGTTGCGCCTCCTAAACAAAATGGTGAAAGGGTTCCTTGTTGTTGTTTTGGTTATCCAATCAACGATGAAAAGAAGCCTACGGAATGCGGTGAATTATTTGCAGAAACTGATTATTACATCAAGCACCCAGAGGAGCCTTAAAGCTCAATTTTTTATTTTTAAACTAGATTATTGGAGGATTTAATTTAATGTCGAAAAATATCAGATGGCTTGCATATCAGCCTCTTATCGGCGGAATGGACATCGGAGCTGAAAAGGCTTTTGGCTGCCCACCTACTGCAGTTCTTGACTACGATGGAATTGCAAATTCGGAGTTGTATCTCAACTATATGAATGAGGTAAAAGGCAACAAGCTTAAACATTTTTATTTGAATGGCGGAGCCTATTCTCTTGCTGAAGATTTCAAACCGGAAGTTGATGCAGAAGGAAACGAAAAGGTTGTTTGGAATTGGGATATGCCTGAGTTTAAGGACCTTGATGTTGTTGTAGGTGTTCCTATTTGTGCAGGACTTTCTTCAGCAAATACTCAGTCAGGCAGCAACTCAAAGATGGGTCGTGGTTCTGATGCTATGCAGAATAACAATATGTTGGGTATGCTTTCGAATGTTTTGAAATATTTGAAGCCTAAAGTTTACATTTTTGAAAATGCTTACAAACTTGCAACACCTCTTGGAGCAGGTATCAAAGAAAAGCTTACAAAGATGGCAAATGAAGCAGGTTATGGTGTCAACCTTGTAAAAGTAAATACTTTGCATCACGGTCTCCCACAGAACAGAACTCGTACATTTATGATTTGTGTAAAGGACAGCAATGCTCCTTATCTTGAATATGATGGTCCTGCTCCTATTCCTGCAATTATGGACATCATTGGCGATTTGCCAAAACAGCAGGGTGCTTGTCAGGTTCGTTCAGCTGATGATGGTTGGATAAAATGGTTGAAGAGCAAATGGGGTGACAAATATCGCGAAGAGTGGGCAAAACACAATGCTGCTGCAGACTTCTGTGCTGACGAATGTGGTGAACTTGCAAATGTAAAGGACTTCTTCGAAAGACAGAAAGATAAAGACGATATTGATTACTTCATTTCAAAGAAAGCCCAGGGAAAAGGTTGGATGTCAGGTGCTCCACTTTATTTTGGTACACACAAACTTCCTTCTTTGTACGGTCGCTCAATGGGTCGTATTTGGCACCCAGTTGAAGAGCGTGGTTATTCAATCCGTGAATGTATGAGATTGATGGCTTTGCCTGATGATTTCCCAGAAGTACCTAAACAGAAGATGGGTATGATTGGTCAGAATGTTCCTGTATGTACAGCACAGTATTACTGTAATGAAGTTAAGAAGTTCCTTGAAGGAAAACTTAACATTGCAGAAACACAGAATGTTGACCAAGACTTCTGTTCTGAGGCAAAAACAAAGCCTAAGAAATCAATCCCAAGCGGGTTCAACAAGTTTATGAAATAAAATAAGGCGGGCTTCGGTCCGCCGTTAATATTTTAAATGGAGGTTCACTATGGATTTGACAAAACTTAATCTTAAAGGTTTTCATTACAACCCAGACATCGAAAGTAAAATAAAATGTTGGTCTTATGACCGCGATGGAGATGAAGATTGTTGGATTGAAATAAGTGAAGACTCTTTCGACAACGAACGTCTTATCGTTACTTTTACAGAAAGATGCTCTCCTGTTGCAATCACAACTTTTCTCGTTCCTGAAATTGATTACCTTGAGGAATGGCTTAATAAAACAATCGAAACAAAGGCAGTGTTCTCTTACTAATTGATTTAAGAAGGACACCTCAATGCTTGAAAAAGAAGACTATGAAAATGACAAACCTATAGAAGTTTCTTATGATGAATTTTCAAAAAAGTATAAGGAACTTTTTGATGTTGCAAATGCTGCAGTTATAAGGTTTGTATTTTCAGAAGGTTGGAAAGCACACAAGAATTATATTGATGTGTGTTATGGAGATGACGGTAAATAATGTATTTCGCAGTAATAGAAAAGAAAACAAGAACTCGTTTTTATTTTGCAGGATATGATACCTCGAAGAGAGGCTTGTGTCGTTGGTCTCAATCAAAACTTCAAGCAGTAAATCTGTCAGATGTTAATATAATTGAAAAATTGAGAAGATTCTTAGTACTTAATTCAATCTTCGACACAAACATCTACCGATTTGAGGCTATTGATGAGCAGCACATATATTAAAGATTTATACAAAAAGAACTTCGTTCCTGAAAATGAAATCCAAAAAAGAATTGAAAATACAGCAGAGTTTTGTTGCTACCTAACACAGAATCCTGATAAGCTTGAGCCTATTTATGATTGGATGCTCAACTTATATTTCAACGGCCTTGATGCAAACTCAGAAGTTATAATGTTTGATGAGGATGTTAAAAAGTTTGCAAAATGTGGGTACAAAGTTATTCCTATTGTGTTTCACGAAGCAATTGGTTCAATCGCAGAAAACAGTCCTTTAGGATTCGTATTAGATGTATGGGACCCAAACTCACCTGAGTGTCTTGATTTAAGAGAACAAGAATACGTTGTTGATTTGTTTAAAAAGATAAAATTCAAATGTGATGAGTACGCTTTTGTTGATATGAATTGGGACTACTTTTTTGCACAATGTTGGAGAACAGTAATTCACGAAGCTTTTGAATTTTATTATGGCACAACATATCAGAGAGCAGTTGATAACATTATCAATCAAAAGATAAATAAAATTATGAAAGAAGAAGGCCTTGAATTGACATACATAAAAGAACTTGACCCAAAACAAAAAATGAGTTGTATTGGTTTTGATATGTCAGATGTGTGGCCAAAAATTCCTGCCAAAGATCTTATTATCAGAATGGAAGATTTAAAGTAATTCTTCTTGCCGTTTAGTTTAAAAAACTAATTTTATTATGGCAGAAGAGTTTCTTAAAAAAGTATATGACCGCTACTTGGGTTCCGACTATGAGTTCGGTGATTCTGACTTAAACCCAAAAAGAGAAATTTCAAAAACTAATCTTGAAGAGTTGGAGCTTGAAGAAGATGCAATTATGGAAAAAATTGCAAATCGTCTTCGTGAGCTTCACGCAATGGCGACATCTCTGCCAAAGTACAAAGTTCCTGAAAAGATTGATAACGATGACTTCAAGACAGAGTCTTCAGGTGCAGGTTTAGGACCTGACCCAAACCCAGAAGTAAATGCAAACGAACTCGCAATGAAACTGAGTTTGGGTGGTGACCCAACTGATACTCACTTATTGCTCCCAGGCGGTGGACTTGATTCTCAGGTTGACTTCTTGGTAGGCGAACTTGAAAACATTCTTATAAACGTTCTTGCAGTTTCTCCTCCTGAGCCTGGGCCTGGGCCATTCCCTGGGGGTGGTGGTGACTTAACACAATTATACAACCCTGGGTGTGATGACTTTGATGACGATGGTAATGAAGAGTTTGAAGACCAAAGTAATCTTCTCGACGATTTGAAAAAAGGTATCAACGCATCTCTTAATTCTGATGGAAACGGAGACGACGACAACAGCAACGAAGATGACGACGGTGGCGGCGGAGGCGGAGAAGCAAAAAAGAAAAGTGCTGCTGAAGCTGCTGACGACTCTGCAGGTGAAAATAACGCAAATAGAGATGCTGCCGCTGCTGAAAGAGAAAAAGAAGTTGTTGAATGTATTGCAAAAGAACTTCCTATTCTTTCGGCTATTCTTGCAATCTTAAAAGTTGTAAATGTTCTTAAGAAAGTTCTTCTCTTAATTCTCACAATTGTTGTTCCTATTGTAAAGATGATTACTTTTGCTGCTCAGTGTTGGATTAACCCTCCTGCTGCAGGACAAGTTATTCAAATGGTAGCAGAAAAAATTGCAGCTTTACTTATTTCAGCAATCGGTGAAATTTTGCAAATGCTTTGGAATATGTTGGAACTTGATTGTAAGACAGAACAAGTACAGTCAGTACTTGACCAAATAAATGAAGTTCTTTCAGGTATTTCAAGTTCAATAAGTTCAACAAAATCTGCTGCTATCAGTTTTGCAAATCAAGGTAAAGCTTTGGCAAATGAACTTGCTGATGCGTTTAGTAAAGACAAGTTTGAGCAAGGCGCTGAAAACTGGAAAAATGCAGTTAAGTCTTGGGCTGAAGAAGATTCTTGGAATCAGGGTAAAGAAGCATTCAATCAACAACTTTTTGGTGGAGAAGGCTTCTCAGGCGCAGGACTTCAAAATCTTATGTCGAAAGCTCTCCCACAAGATATTAAGAGTAAACTTAATAATGTTATCAACAGTACTAAACAAGTGGTTGATAATACAAAGAACGCAGTTAAAGAAGTTGATACTGAAGATAAGACAGGTGTTCAGCAAAAACTTAACGACCTTGCTTCATTCTTAGGTCCTTTCAGCGTAAAATAAAATATGAGACTAAATTATAGAGGTCATTGATGAATTTAGATAACTTTTTTGACGGTACCGCAACAGATTGGACATCCCTTACAGGTGCTATTGAACAGAAGACAGCTGTAAACGAAAACTTCTTCAAAAAGATGTACGATGCTGCTGGGAAGACACCTCGATACAACACAGTAAAAGATCAGTATGGAAATTATGTAAATGTTCCTATTTCTGATACAAACGGCACAGGAGCAGTTGCAAACGGAAAAAATGAATGGACTTTATCTGAATTTTTGAATTTGCAAAAAGCAGGCGAAGACAGTGCCGAACTTGCTTCTTATCTTGACCTCAAGGGTTGGACATTAAGATCACTCGGCGATGATGCAGGTGAAAAACTCAACAATCAAATAAACACTCAAGCTGCTTTACAAGTTATTCAAAACTTTTATGATATGTACATCTCTCCTGTAGGCGAAACTGATGCAAAGTATCGTCTTGGTGAGGTCACTGGTAAAGCAAAGCCGGGGACTGTAAACAATCAGACCGATGAGTTTGGCCGTTTAAGAACTCGTGCGCTTTTCAATTCAAAAGTTGATTATAAAGAATGGGAAGGAACATCTCTTAAAGATAAGACGGAGTATTATTCTGTTATTTGGTTCCCACCTTATTCTCCATTAAATATTAAGGCCACTTCTTGGAAAGGTATCAGTACAAAAAAGTATGACAACGCTTCAGGCTATGAAGTTGATAATAACGGGTACCTTATAAATGCAAATCACGAAAGAATAAAAGGAAGATTAGATAGTGATGGCTATATTTATTATCTTAAAGGCACTAAAAATGAATTAAAACAATATATAGGCTTAAATGATTTTAAGGTAGGTACTTTATGTTATTTTAAATCACAAGGTGAAACTTCTTCTGTAAATACAATGACTATGAGGGACTATCTTGCACAAGCAAAGAAGAAGAGACAGGATGAACTTGACGCAAAAAATCAAGAATTGCGTGATGATGGAAAAGAGGTAACTGTAACAGAAGCTGAAGATACTCGCCTTGCAATCAAAAATGAAGAAGATAAATATTATGATACTTATGATATGGAAAGTGGTCTTGCTGCCCGTTCTTCATTTACATACCGTGCGCCTGGGTTTAAGGCAATCAATGATAATATCAATATGTTGCAGTGGGTTCTTGAAGGTATGTCAGGTATTGTTTCAACATATCTTACAGAGTGGGACCTTTCAATGTATCTTCAGGAAGGCTTGGTGACAAACACCGAAAGTACTTTACCTAACATTATTATGTTGACACACCGTTTGGATAAAGATAATCCTAATCAATATGGATGGAAAGATTCTAAAGGAAATCCTGACGACCGTGCTGCATCTTGGGGTGTTATCAACTGTGCTATTTCAAAGATATATGGTGACAATCATAAGTCTTGGATAATCAACGCTTATCCTTATGCACAATGGCATACACTTTATCCAGACCCAACTGCAATGTCAGGTTGGCTTGATAAGATTACTGCTGCTGATGGTACAACTGCTTATGTACCAAACTATTATAGAATTGCAAAGGCAGGCTTACGCAATTACTTGGAAGGAAAAGATAACCACGGAAGAGTAAGAGGCGATTCAGTTCAGAATAGATTGATGTTCCAAGATTTTGAAGGCGCTGCTCTTTCAGGTTATAAAGAATGGAATTATGGAAACAAAATTTGGAAAGCATTGTACACATCTGCTGATGATGGCTTCTCTGACGTTGATATTCTTTTCTTGCAGACTGCAATCGGACTTTACCACAAAAGAGACTTAATTGAAGATGTTCAGATAATCAATTATCAAGTAGGTGGAAACGGTGAGCCTTATGACGGCTATGATATGATTGTTGGTGGTAACGATGCTTCAGGTAATGGTCAGAACACAGGTTATTCTTTCAATGACCCAGAAGAAGGTTCGGGTGGTAATAAGTACTGCCCAGGCTCTGTTTTCAAAGGTGCGTTGACATTCTTAAATATGTTCAACAAAAAAGACTCGTCTAAAGACTCAGCACTTTCGAGAGCGGGCGCAAGTAGTAAAGGTGAAGTTGATGACAAAGGCATTCAAAAGAATACCTATGGAACAATTCAAGATTCTCTTGGTGCAACAAAAGCAGCAAGCTCAAATAATGCTATTGATGAAGACGATGAGCATACATATTTGTTAGGTACTGATAAAGGTCTTACAGATAATTCAAACGGCGTTGGCGTACCTCAATATAACCCAACACTTTATGGTGGACCTCACTCTTATTACCGTTCACCAAAATCATATCAATCTTACTATCAGGAAAACAATATCTTCTTAAGAAATGTTCCTCGTATTGATAAATGTCCTGACAGCTTTGACCACGATGCAGATAACGGTATTACTTGGCCATCTCTTCCAAACTGGCAGGATAACTATTATTACAAAGGAAATGAAAAATGGTGTTCGAATGTTTCTGCTGTTGTAAACGGTGAAAGACAGGCTTATGAACAGTCTTGGTCAGCAGGTCTTGCAAGACTTAAAAAAGGACATCATAGTACAGGTGAAGTTCCTGCATATCTTCGTGTAAAAGTTTACAGTGATGTTGAGTTCTATGCACAGCTTCAGTGGCACTGGGGTTGGAATTATTGGCACTGGGGCTGGTGGGAATGGAGATGGACTCGTCCAACACATTTCTCAAACGGTGAGCCATATCATTACGAAGGTTATGGTTGGTGGCAATGGTTCCACAAAGACCTCGGCTTGACTTCAAGTTGGTGGTGGTACGGTTGTTGGAATCACGGTTGGTACGATTATTATTGGAATAGATATTATAATTACTCTTGGTATTACCGCTGGGAATGGACAGGCAACTGGTGGGGTTGGCGTTTGTCTGTTGCTTATTACGCACCTTGTCAAAGAGCTTGGCACTATGAATGGAAATTTACAACATTCAAAAGATATGTACTTCATTCAGAGCCTAATGCGCCTTGGAGAATTGTTCAAACAAGACATTATGAATCATATTTGCCAAACAACTCAAGCAGCGTATTTAAGAACGCTTGGAATAATTCTTATAGAGCATTATTCGGTTATTCAAGAGATTATGCGTATCTCTTTGCAACGCAACCTAATGAGGATTATGAATTATTTGTAGACGGACCTCAATACGGCAATTATTCAAATTGGAGCATCCTCAATGAAGCAACAGGACAAGTGTTGAATGTTTACCAAACTAACGCTGAACACAATATTATGACAAGTATTGTTGACTGGTGGGGCGGTATGATTGGTGCGCACAACAAAGCATTCTTCTTGACAAGAGATGGTGCGGGTCGTCCTGATTGTTTGTTCCGTGCGGAAATATTCCACAATCAAAAGCCTGTTTATTACTTCTGTTTACACTCAAGAACATACTCTTCAAATAAACGAAAGTATTGGTGGGAAAGACACTGTGGTTGGAAAACTTATATGTCAGTTAAGTTGTATTCAACTGACAGATTCTGGGCAGGACTTTCAAAGCCAACATTTACAAACTATGGTTCAGTAAATAATGGTGAAGAGTCTATTGGTGTATCATCTCCTCCTATTGATGGAAGCGTAACTGCAGAAACTGCAAATAACTCAATTCTTTCTGTAATGGGTGTAGGCTATACAGGCACAAATTGTTGTGAAACAAGAAAGACACCTTATGACCTTATCACAGGAATTACAGGAAGAGAAATTCCGTTATTTGATACAACAATCGTAGCAGATGGTATCGTCGGCGCTGACCGTATGATTGCATCTTACAACGGTATTTCAGGTGTAGGTATTATCGGTGACATCCCAGGCCTTGACTTTGAGGCAGATGACGGCGCGGAAATTTATTCAAATAAATGTTGTTCTAAACAAAAAGCAGCTGATATGAACGGCGGCTCTTGGATGGATGTTGCTTTCAAAAATATAAGATTCCCGATGTGGCAGATTTCAGGTTGGATAAACAAAGGTGAAGTCACAATCAACGGAAACACATATCGTCCTGAAGGAAACGGTTTTGCAATTTATAGTGAAATAACACCTCCTAGTTGGTGGCACGCAATGATTCTCAATATGGGATTGAGAAACACATTCTACCGTGGTGACGCAAACGGTCCATTGAGAGTTAACTTTAAGGTTCTTCAGTACGGTATTGATGTTGAAGGAAAGAGCTTTGCTGATGCACTTACTTATATTGAGTCAAGAGGCTGTACAGTACAATCTGCTGCAGGTTCATTTAAGATTAAAGCAAGCGACATCAGAACATATACAACAGTTAAGCGTTTAGTCACATTAAGCAAAGATGGTGTTGAGTATGTTGAAAATCACGACATCGTAGATACAGTTTACTTAAAGAACGCTTGGTCTGCATTGAAGTATTACTTTACTTCTTTTGACATCGCACCAAGATTCTTGTATAACATTCTTGCAACACAAGAAGGTTATCTCAACTTTGCTAAAGACTTTATCTGCGGTAAAGATGAACACGGTCAGTACATTGTTTCATTTGACTTTATTCGTAAAATGATTGAAGGTACTGCGAAATCTCCGGGGCTTATTTCGCCAAGAACTTATTATCTTGCTGACCCAAAAAAGAATTATATTAAAGACCCTAACGGTGATGTAATTATCAATGAGAAAACAGGTTCTCAAAGTTCTCTTAATAGCAACGGCTCTCTTCCTGCAGGTTGTATTAAAGCTTCTTGGTGTGAAGACATTTACGGTTATAATCCTTGGATTAAGACAGCTCGTGAATGGTTCTGCAATAGTCCTTCAGAAAATCAAAGATTGCACGATGACTTAGGTTTAGTACTTGACCAAAGAAAGAATACAATTCTTAAAGTACAGAGATTGCTTGAGCCTTATCTTTATATGGATATGGGTTCATATTCATACAACAGTATGAACACAGCTTGGAAATCAGTAAATGAATTTATTGATTTGAAAACAAATGAAGAGCCTGAAAGATTCTTACTTGCTTACCTCAACGTATTGTATGAAGCAAGAAGATACTTTATCAATAAGAGATGTAATAAACAAGACGGTACATTGTGGATGTGTCGTCACCTCGAGAAGATGCTTCCTCAAGTTATTGGTTCTGCGGTTGCATCTTCAAATACAGTTGATATGACAGCATTCCAAGGCAAGTCTTCAAAGATTGATGTTTCATTCTATGAAATACAAAATACACTTGCTATGAAAGCTGATGTTCTTAAGAAGCAAGCACAGGGTTCAAATGCAGAACTTGAGCCTGATAGAATTAAGACTGTTTATGTCAAAGTTAAATATGTTTCTTATGATAGATACTTGGCTTGTCAAGCAAAACTCAAAGACGGTACATTAAAGCGCACTGACGAAAGAGTTGTTCCTGTTCAGCCTATTGCTTTCGTTAAGAAAAGAGACGGTTCTTTCAAGAATAAAGCAAACGGTGATAAACTTGCTGCTGATGAAACTTGGAATGAAAACGGCTGGGCAATTAGAAAAGGTAAGATTAAGTACGCAGTTAAACCTGAAGACGGTGTTTATAAATTGTATTCAGTTGAAAAGCACCGTGATGAAGATAACGCTGCAAAGAAACTTCAAAATCCAAACGGTCCATATATCACATACGACTATGATGATGCAAAATGGAATATTGATTGGAGTAAGATGGCTGAAGATAATCAAATCCTTTTCAATTATTATGGCGGCGTTGATACTTCTGCTCTCAAGGATTTGACTGCAAGTGGTGAGACTGACCCACAGGCACTTCTTTGTGGTGCAAAGCAAGCAGCAGACTATTGGATCATTCCAGTTCAAAGTGCTTTGCCTAGAGCAATCGGTTATCGTTCTCAACTTACACTTGAAATGATAACAGATGGAAGTATTGGTATGGAAGGCGTATCAACAAAAGACAACCCAGTTGCTTTGGTTGGTGCTTCTGCTTATGCTATGTGGCCAATCATTGAAGATCAAACAGACGTTATGCCAAATAACGGTGACTTTGCTAAAATTATGAGCGGTTTAGGAGCATAAACTAAATAATATAAATGTCGGAGGTTTTATGACAGTTAATTCAAGATTGCCTTATTACAAGGATGAGGCAAAGAAGATTTCAAACGATGAATACGTTTCATCAAAAATTGTCAATTTAGCCCAGAGAGCTTTCTCTGATGGCGTTGTTTCAATAATTCAATCAAACGCAAAGAAGAGTGGGAGCAAGTCTGAAGCGATTGAAAATTTAAATCAAAACATTTCAGACTTCTACGTTGAAAAGAATTATGATACTTTGTATGAATACTTCTTATCTCTTATAGACAACATTACAAGAGACGGCAAACTAATTTTGAGTTATCAGGATGTTGCCAAAGAAGATTTCAAAAGTATCATAAAAGCCATTTATGATATGGGTTTAATAGCGGGTACACAAATTGCTCAGGACCCAAAGCAACTTTCAATCTTCTTTGAAAATAGGGAGAAAATTGAAAGTGGAACTTACTAAGGATTACTCTTTTACAAAATACTTTTATCAAGTATACGCTGAAAGAGTTGGCGTACCATTGAATGAGGACTCAAGAGCTTACATCTTAAGTGTTTTGAAAACAACAGAACCTCATACAAAGTATGACAACAAAGGACGGCATTCCGAGTATTTTACTTTAAGAGTTGAAGATAAATTGATTACGATTGTTTGTGATGCTGATACACATAAGATTATTACTTGTGTTATCGAGACACATCATCGTAAGGAGTTTGAAAACTTATGAAATTAGTTTTTAAGGACGTTAAAGGCGACGAAGAAAGAATGCTTTTTATTATCATCGTTGATGACGATGGTTTTGAAGTTGCAAAATATCCTATATATTTGACAAAAGAAGCTTCAGAAAAGTTGCCTGTCCTTCAGGAAACATTTACAAAAATTAAAGACATTTTCGAACTTGTTTACAATTCAGGAAAAAAGAAAGAAGACCTTGAGTTTGTACTTGAAAGTGTTAATATAAATTAAACTTGTCGGAATTTCCTTTTATATTATTATTGGGTAAATGGGAGGAAATCAGATGAAACGGAGGTAATTCAAATGAGTGCAGCTTGGTTCAAAAGAACAAATGTGGCCGATGCTTGCAAAACAGTTGAAAGCATCCTTACAAACGAAATCGTTTACGAAGTTAAAATTGAAAAACTCGGAAGCGGTGACATCATCAAGCTCAAGGCTTATGCCTGTGAAGAAGATTGCAGAACACTTAATGAGATGCTTTACAATCAGGGCTGGGCTAACGACTTGGCAACATTATCTAAAAAATGAATACAAAAACAATAAAAATTGAAAAAGAAAAAGACATTAAAAAATGTCGCAAAATCGATGATGTCCTTTATGTAGCTGAAATGATGAGCTACGATGGGAATATTATGCCTAAGAGTTTTGAAGGTTCGATTGGCTTATCTTGTGTGATATGTGGCGAACAAACAAAAATCATTGGTGAAAGAGCTTTTGCGAATTGTAAAAATTTAATACGTTTTGATGGGTTTCCTGAAATTATTGCAAAGGAAGCTTTTTCTTTTTGTTCACGATTAAAGAACTTCAATTTTTCAAATGTTGCAAACTTATCAGAAAGTTCATTTGCTTATTCAGGCCTTGAAACAATCGACATCCCAAGTAATATCAAAAACATCCCAAGTAATTGTTTCGCAGGCTGTCTTAATCTGAAATCAATCAACTTAAATGAAGTTGAACAAATTGAAGATGAAGCTTTTCAAACTTCAAGCTTAAGATATATCAAAATACAAAATCCGTTGGAACAGATTGGCAAAAAAGCTTTTGAAGGCAGTATGGTTTTGACTGACATTTTTGTTGAAAGAATCTTGCCGCCAAAAATCTTTTCTTCAACTTTTTATGGTTGTCCTATCCGCAATATTTATTTTTATTCTGATGTTCAAGTTGATTTCTTTATAAGAGATAAGAATTGGTCTAAGTATCAAGATTACTTCAAAGTCATTTCACCTAAAGACGCCAAAGTACTTATCAATAACTTAAGGAGCCTTTAATGATACACATCGACAACTATAAGTTATTCAAAGCTATAAAAATAATATTCCCAATCAAAATCATTTGCACTGTTCTTCTGTTGTTAATATTTTA
>Ga0265298_10000380_pt1 | contig 66302 bp, 96 predicted proteins | sample AusTroGonzalo_MG_3_FD_193486 | JGI IMG/M metagenome (GOLD analysis project Ga0265298, IMG submission 193486) | Bovine rumen microbial communities from tropical cattle in Woodstock, Queensland, Australia - Gonzalo_01 | ecosystem: Host-associated > Mammals > Digestive system > Stomach > Rumen ... | reverse complement strand
CTTTATTTTTTCTCCGGGGGAGTAATAGGTAAATTGGCTTTGGCTAGGGTGATATTCCGCGGGGGCTATATCGGGATGGTGGCCCCTGAAAAAGGCCCCTGCGACGCCCTTTAAAAGTAGGTATAAAGTTTTGTCATCTTAACCAAAACTAGTTTGATAATATTTGAAAGAAGGTTCAAGTATGTATAATCACAAGATAAGTCGTCTCATAGTCTCTATAAGTTTGGCTATGATACGCATAGTCGTCACATGTATTATCGGTTTTTGGATTTTTTGTCAATTAGTTGAAGATACTGTATTAAGAAAGGATTGGTTGATGAGCGATATTACTTATTCTGTTGATAAAGTATCAGTAGAATTACCAAATGTTGGAGTTACCCTTCCAGAACCGATTCGTTTGAAGCATCTTGAAGACGATTTAAGTCCAGAGGAACGTATGAAAACAAAGATTTACCTTTGGGCCTTTCAAATAGCAGAGCAATACTCAATAGAACCTTCACTTATATTAGCCGTGGCTCAAAAAGAGTCACACTATCAACCAGATGTAAACGGATCTGGTGCAATTGGGCTCATGCAGATAATACCTTCTTGTCATGTGGAGCGCATAAGTAGGCTAGGCATAACTGATATTTGGGATCCATACAGCAACTTACAAGTAGGAGCAGATTTGTTAGCAGAATTGCTAATGCGTTATAAGGATCCTGGCCTAGCCCTTATGTGTTACAATATGGGAGAGGGAACTGCTTTGTATAAATACAATAATCATGGATATTCTGGATACGCATATGAAGTATTACGTATCAAGGACGAAATAGAAAGGAGTGAATTATATGGCACGTACAGCCACCAGAACAAAACGGCCAGCTCCGAATCCGGAAATAGCTGAACAACGATGTATTGATGCTTCTTTTGCATTGGCATTAAGTCAGTTAGAAGACGGATCGGCCTCACCCTCAGTTATTACTCACTTTCTCAAGATGGGAACCGAGAAAACTCGTCTCGAAAGAGAAAAACTTGAGAAAGAAACAGCTCTTCTTAAGACTAGAGAACATGCTATACGTTCTGCAGAACAAACCGAGAAGATATATTCAGATGCAGTTCAAGCAATGAAGATCTATACCGGTCAAATAAACGACGAAGACGAGGATGATGATTATTGAAAAAGACTTATCATCAGTTAATTCTCTTACCAACTTTTGAGGATCGTTTCAGATATCTTAAGATGGGTGGTAGAGTCGGAGAAGATACTTTCGGTTGGGATAGAGTCTTCAATCAAGCGTTCTATAAGTCTAAAGAATGGAGAGATGCTAGAAGAGAAGTAATACTTCGAGACAATGGTTGTGATTTAGGCATAGAAGATAGATCTATCTTAGATAAGATCATAGTTCATCATATGAATCCAATTACTCTCGATGAAATAGAGGATGGTGGCCCAGAATTATTTGATCCAAAGTATTTAATATGTTGTTCTCATGCTACTCATAATGCTATTCATTATGGAGATGAGAATTTGTTAGTAAAAACAAACTTCGTAGAACGAAGACCAAATGATACATGTCCATGGAAAGGAGATAGATTATGAGTTTTAAACAGATTAACCTCGATAATCCTGAAGAGGCTAAAGAGTATAAGAAAGAGAAAGATCATAAGAGATTTATGAGAGAAAACAGGCAGCTTGAAGAGCAGGACGTTACTCCCTCTTACAAAAATGTTGAAGATCCTATAGCATATGAGCGTGAGATAGGAACAAACATGCTTGCTAAAGTTGTTAAGGTGGATAAGCTGCGTATCAGGAAGTATCCTGAAGGCGAAATAATAAGAATGCTTAACCGCGGTGACGAAGTCAGGATCATAAGCGAATTTGATGACATCTGGTATAATGTTGAGCTTCCGGATAAGACAAGAGGTTTCGCTATGAAGACTTATCTTATGACTTTCCAGGAAGATCCAGATCTTGATGACAAATCTAGAAGGTGTAAGACAAATGTCTGAGCCTAATACTACAACAGAAGGGACTGTAACCGAAGAAGAACAGCCTACAGTTAATACTACAGGCATTCTTGCAAGCATGAAATTAATGCTCGGTATGGAACCGGACTACAAAGCTTTCGATACAGATTTAATAATACATATTAATACCTGTCTCGCAGAGCTATATCAGGTCGGCGTGGGTGAAGAGCCATTCCAATTAGACTTGACTAATCCAGAAACTTCAGAATGGGAGGATTTTATAGGTAATGAAGACGCTGCTCTTAATATGGTTAAGAGTTATACGTATCTTAGTCTTAGGACTTTGTTCGATCCACCTCAGAATTCGTTTGTTCTGGATGCTCAACATAAGAAAGCTGAAGAGCTTCTTTGGAGGATAAGAGTGGAAGCCGATAAATGGCCCATGCATCATACAACGTAAAGAGGTGATACTATGCTATCGAATCGAGCCACCCCCAAATATTATGGACGATTCAGAGATCAAGTAATAAGAGGAGAAATACCAGTATGTGAGATGATCTCTCTTGAAATGCAGCGAATAGATGCTTTGATAGAAGATCCAAGATATTGGTATGACGATCAAGCCGTTGAAGGTTGGGTCAAGTTCTGTGAAAGAGAGTTAACCCTTACTGACGGCTCAGACTTATATTTGTTAGATTCGTTCAAATTATGGGCCGAAGAGATATGGGGCTGGTATTACTTCACAGATGAAAAAGTTTTTATAAGAGGTAAAGATGGTAAGCCTGGTCATTATACGACTAAAAGAGTAAAACATAGGCTTACAAAGAAACAGTATCTTATCGTCGCCCGAGGCGCCGCTAAATCAATGTACGGTAGCACAATTCAAAACTATGGATTAAACATAGACACATCTACTACCCATCAAATCACGACGGCACCTACAATGAGGCAGGCGGAAGAGATCCTATCGCCAATAAGAACCGCTATAGCTAGGGCAAGAGGTCCGCTATTTAAATTTCTTACAGAAGGTTCACTTCAAAACACAACCGGAAGCAAAGCAAATAGGATGAAGTTAAGCCCTACAAAAAAGGGTATCGAGAATTTCATTACCGGTTCTTTACTCGAGATTCGTCCTATGTCAATTGACAAGTTACAGGGATTGCGACCTAAGTATTCTACAGTTGACGAGTGGCTTTCGGGAGATATTAAAGAAGATGTTATAGGCGCAATAGAGCAAGGAGCGTCCAAAATGGACGATTACTTGATAGTGGCTATGTCATCTGAAGGAACAGTAAGAAACGGTTCTGGCGATAGCATAAAGATGGAGCTTCTTGACATCTTAAAGGGGCAATATTATGCGCCTCACATTTCGATCTGGTATTACAGATTAGACGATGTTAAAGAAGTAGAAGAAGGAAAGTATGACCCTCAGATATGGTTAAAAGCCAATCCTAATCTAGGTCAAACAGTAAGTTATGAGACTTATTTGTTAGATGTAGAAAGAGCAGAAAATGTTCCTGCGGCAAGAAATGATATCTTAGCAAAAAGATTTGGTATACCAATGGAGGGTTATACGTACTTCTTTACGTATAATGAAACTATACCGCACAAGAAGCATGATTTTTGGAAAATGTCTTGTGCTATGGGCGCAGATTTATCGCAAGGTGACGACTTCTGTGCTTTTACGTTTTTATTCCCTCTTGATAGAGGAGATTTTGGTGTTAAAGCCAGATCTTATATTTCTAGCAGGACATTTGCAAGATTACCTTCAGCTGCACGTCAGAAATATGAGGAATTTATGGCTGAAGATAGTCTCGTTGTATTAGATTGCACAGTTCTTGATATGATAGATGTTTACGAAGATCTTATGCAGTATATAGAAGATAATGAATATACTGTAGAATGTTTTGGATATGATCCTTACAATGCTAAAGATTTTGTTCAACGTTGGATTACTGAGAATAGCGAATTTGGCGTAGAAAAAGTTCCTCAAGGTGTTAAAACAGAGTCTGTTCCTTTAGGAGAATTAAAAGATTTAGCAGAAGATCGCAAACTTATATTTGATCAATCACTTATGCAATTTGCAATGGGTAATGCTGTTACCCTTGAAGATACAAATGGTAACAGAAAGCTTCTCAAGAAGCGATATGAGGAGAAGATAGATAATGTGTCAGCCCTTCTTGACGCTTGGGTTGCATATAAACTTAACAAAGAACTATTTGAATAAGGAGGTACGGACAAATGCCTGATATTTTTCCGGAAAGTAGAGATGAGGCCATCCTTTTAAGTATGATTAATGGTGAAGAGTATACCGGATTTCCGGAAAGTCGTATCGAGGTACTCCTTCTCCAGCTCAAAGCTGCTTTAGATGATTGGAAATCTAAAACTAAAGGTGCTTATGTATTTCATGGTTCTATAGAGTTCAGCGAGCTTCCTTCAACTCTTACTGAAGATATGGTTGGTTGGACTTACAACATGTTAGAACAGTTCACAACAGATGATAGATTTGTAGACGGTTCCGGTAAGGTATATCCTGCTGGAACAAATGTAGCCGTAGCTAATGTTGGAACTGATGAAACACCAGTTCTTAAGTTCGACGTTACTTCAGCTTTCGTAGATGTAGCAGCTATATATGACGCTATTTATAAAGTAGCAGATATGATCGCCGACGAGTTTGACGAAGATGAAGCATATGCTGTAGGTGATATAGTATGGTATGCAGATGATCTTTATACGTTCGCATCAGCTCATACGGCTGGAAATCCTTGGTCAAATCTTGAAGTAAATACGACCACAGTCGAAGAAATTATTAATGCTGTTAATACAGAAATTAATAATACAATTTCCGATATAGAAGTCATGATCGGTAGTCAGTTTGATGCTGCTACAGTATATTCAAAAGGCGATTATGTTATTTATCAGAACAGCTTATACAAATTTACAAGTAATCATGCAGCAGGAGCAGCATGGGATCCGTCTATAGTAAGCGAAGTAGATCTCACAACTGCAATTAAGTTTGTCGAAGAAGATCTCGCTACCCTTTCTGGATATTTTGCAATTATGTCTGATGCAGTTCAAGATCTTGAAGATCGAGTAGACATGATAGAGAGTGCTATAGAGGAAGAGAAGAGTGTTTCCGGCAATCCTATAGTGATAAGTGACAGTTTACCCCTGCCTGCAAAATCTCTTACAGTAAATCTTGAGCCTATACAGGACTTGCATGGTTATGATAATCCGTGGGTGGGTGGAGCAGGAAAGAATAAACTGCCGATGACAGTAGCAAGCGTGAAAGCGGCAAATACATGGGGGACGTGGAGCGGTAATGTCTATACAATACAGGGTGGACAGATTGAAATATTAACCGATTCCGATGATGATATAACAGGTTTTAAAATAACTGGAACATTTACACAAACAGCATGGCTTGGTATACCGTTTACAATTCCTGCTAATACTTATGTAATGAATGGCTGTCCGACAAGCGGCACTTTTGACACTTATTCGGCAACCATACGAGATGCTATTGGCGGTAATAATATAAGCGGCATAAATGATGATAGAGGCACTGGTAGTACGTTTACTATCAGCGAAACATTATCAGCTTATTATAATATCCGTATAAACAGTGGTTACACCTGTCCGAGTGGCGGTTTGTTATATAAGCCCATGATTCGCCTTGCCACCGTATCCGATGCCACCTTTGCCCCCTATTCCAACATTTGCCCCATAAGCGGCAGGACAGACACAAGCGTTAAGTCAGAGGGAAATTTACTTGAACCCAAATTGCCCACAAGCACGTTAAATGGTATAACTGTAACGAATTATGGTGGGGGAGTGTTTAGGGTTAAAGGTACGGCAACTGCTGAAGCAAATCTGCGCATAGATCAGTCAACGATAAGTGGCACGGACAACCTTAAAACATATAAAGCGGGAAAATATTGCGTATCGGGATTGAAAACAGGGGTGAACTTGCGTGTGATGCAGAATACTACATGGCGCACAGTGTTGACTTTTACACCTACTACAAATACACCTCTTACTTTATCACAGGATGAAGCAAACTGCTTTATATTATTTACAATAGTTAATGGGACAACAATTGATGTTGTTATAAGCCCGATGTTTACAAAAGGTGAAGCACCGCAAAAATTTTCACCTTATCAATCATCATCTGCAACCATAGCTTTCGGTCAGACCGTCTACGGCGGAAGCGTTGATTTTACTAATGGCACGGCTACGGTAACACACGTAATTATTGACATGGGTAGCTCTGACATCTCATGGTCACTGATACCGGGCTTGTCGCACTCTTTCCGCGCTGTATTACCCGGAAAGAAAAATGCGGCATCAGCGAGCGTAGTAGATGATATATTATGCTCATGTTATCCCACTGTAACAGGTAACGAAGCAACAACGCTCGACAACGTAATTGGCGGCTCGACTGGTAACAGTTACGTTTATGTTACAGATAACGATTATAGTGATGCTACATTATTTAAGGCTTTTGTCAATGGACAGACCATCTGCTATGCTTTAGCCGAGCCTATCGAGCTCACCCTCACCCCCGTAGCGGTGCAGATGCTTAAGGGGTACAACAGAGTCAGTGCGGAGGGGAATATCAATCTGGTGTATAAGGCAAACAAAGCTGACAGTGTACAGGCAGAAGTAGATGTGCTTGAGACTTCCAAAGCTGACAATGCTGATATGGTTGATTACATCGAAAACGGCAATACAGCTTCAAGAGCGTACACGGCTAATCAGTTCATGATTTGGAAAGGTGACTTCTACAAAGTGACTACTTCCATTGCCAGTGGCGCTACGATAACAGCAGGAACTAACGTAAGCAAGACCACCATAGGCGCGGTGCTTACGGCTATTCTTAACGCATAAAAGGAGGATAAATAAATGAGATATGCTGTAATTTCAGTTGTTAACGGCAGTTTTAAAGTAGAAACCGAACATGGTGAGAATAAGCAGGCGGCTTTTGTTAAGTTCCATGACCTGTGTAAGATTTATTGGAATGCTCCCGATGTTATTACCTGTATGGTTAAGGTTGTTGATGAAAACCTTGACACTGTAGAGGGTAAGATGGAGTACATTACTCACACTGTTGCAGAACAGACACAGCAGACTCCCGCCGAACCTGCGGAGAACACTGAGGAATAATCTATGAATGAAGAGCCACCGAAGAAACAAAGAAAAAAGTATTATATTAAAACTAAAACCGGTTATCTGTATTCCATAATAGCTGATTATATGGAGTATGAAGATAGCAATGATGGTGATAATATGGTACTGTTTTACAAAGATCTGCCTGGCCAGATCAACGAAACAACCGGTAAAACTTTATGGGTTGTAGCTATGATTAAAGCCAAGGATCTTGAATTAGTTGGTCTAGAATCATTTATATTTACTGGTTCTATACCGCCATTACCAAAGTAATAAAGGAGAGTATCACACATGTATAGATATTTCAATCCTAATCCCTGCGGCCGTGTGGTTGGTGATTGCGCTGTGCGCGCAATATGCGCCGCTTTAGGTCTAGACTGGGATAAAGCTCATGACCTTTTGTCATCATTTTCTAAAAACATGTGTGATATGTCCTCCTCTAATCAGGTGACCGATGCTGTTTTACGAGCCAATGGTTTTAGTAAACACATTATACCTGATTATTGTCCCAGCTGTTATACTGCTGATGATTTCTGTCATGATAACCCTTATGGAATATTTGTCCTGGGCTTTGGCACACACTTAGCTACCGTTATTGATGGTGTCATCTATGACAGCTGGGATTCTTCTAAAGAAATACCTATATATTTCTGGCATAGACCAGATTGAAAGGAGATATTATGGCCACTTATCAACCGCCTTTATATTATCAGCCTCAGCAGAGCCCTATGATTTGGGTTCAGGGACCTCAACAGGTTGATACATATCCGGTACAATATGGAGGAACAGTTGTTCTCTGGGATAAAGAACAACCTATAATTTATATCAAGTCTGTAGATAATTTTGGTAATCCAAGTATACAGATACTTGATTATACTTTTAGGAAAAGTCAGTCACCTGTTATTCAGGAATCTACGGTTTCGGCTGAACCCGAAAAAGAGAAGTATTATGTCACAAAAGAAGATTTCGATAAATTTGCTGCTCAGCTTGAACAGCAGTTAAAAGAAATAGTGGCTAATGCTACCAAACCTGTCATAGCTGTTAATAATACAAAACCTAGCAGAAAATTTGATAAGGAGGATTAAGTTATGCCGAACCAATTATATTCTCAGATAAATCAGCAACAAAATCCAAATGATCCTCTAACAATGATACAACAAATGAAAACTCAAGGAATGCAGCCTATGCAAATAGCTCAGCAGTTATTTAGTATGGGTATGAATCCTACTCAGATAATGCAGCAAATGATGAATCGTGGTATAATTAATCAGAACGATTATAATGTTGCTGCTCAAAATGCCGAACGTATTAAAGGTATGTTCGGGATGTAAAAAAAAAAAATAATATATGTAAAAGGTATAAGCCCCGAAGGGCTAAACCTTTATTCGGTATAAACTATTTTCACTTTATACCCTATGGTCTCTCGTGAGACCTTACCTCTACACAGAGTATATGAATACTCCGGTTCGTACTTTATTTCAAGTACGTTTTTGTTGTTGTACAAATTCTGTACAACGTTATTCATGTTCTCAGCTAATACGCTGAGTGTTGCTTTTTTCTTACTGTCTTTGATTTTCTTAATTGTTTTACTCATATCTTTTACCTCTTTTCTTTTGTTTATGAGCACCTATTGCTCATTATAAGGGGTGAAAAAGTATAGGCGATGCCTATACTAAAAAGTTATTTTTGATCGCCGACATTAATGCCGTTCCGATCATATTACCAATTATAACTTTTAATAATTCACTTATAACTATACTCATATATTTATACCTCCTTTTTATGGTAATAATGTATAGTCTATATTCTCATTATAGGAGGTGAAAATTATGAGCTCTGTAGTACATTTCAGTCATAGAGGTAATTTCTCGAAAACCATGAAGTTTTTTAATCATATTTTAAAAAGAGATTACCTTAACCTTTTGAATAAATATGGCCACTATGGTGTTTTAGCGTTAAGAGAAGCCACCCCTAAAGACACCGGATTTACATCTATGGCTTGGGATTATGAGATCGAGGAAGACAAGCAAAGAGGTACCATAACCCTTCGATTTCTTAATTACAATGTCCAAAAAGATTGGGCTAACGTAGCTATCTTACTTCAATATGGTCACGCTACCAGAAATGGTGGATGGGTTGAAGGAATAGATTACATTAATCCAGCTCTTAAGCCAATCTTTGATGAATTAGCCATTCAAGCATGGATGGAAATCACAGAATCGTGAAACATACTGTCGAGGTATGTAAATATTTTATGAAGGGAGGGTTCTAAAATGATAGAATCCAATGGTAACATGTACATGCCGGTAGCCCCTGCTTATGGCTATGGAAACGGTGGAATGGGTAATGGAATGTTCGGTGGAGACTGGGCATGGATTATCTTACTACTGCTTCTTGGTTGGGGAAATAACGGCAACGGTTTTGGTGGTGGCGGAATGAATGGTCTTTATCCTTGGATGAATCAGGCAGATTCTATGAACGCTGGTTTCAGAGGAGTTCAGATCGACAGTCAGTTAGCTGCTATTCAGGCTGCAGTAAGTAATGGTTTCCAGAATCTTGGTTCTCAGTTTGCTCAGTATTGTTGCGATAACAAACTGGCAGTTGCAGATCTTAAGTATACTGTTGCTACTGAGAATTGTGCTGATCGTACTCAGAGTATACAGAATACTCGTGACATCATCGACAATCAGAACAGGAATAACCAGCTTGTTCTTGATAAGCTTTGTCAGCTTGAACTGGATAATGTTAAGACTCAGCTTGAACAGGCTCGTAGAGACAATGTTAACCTTCAGAATCAGCTCAATCTGGCAGTTACCAGAAATGATCTGAATACAGAGGTTGATGCTCTGTATAACAGACTTAAGAATTGTCCTGTAGGCACTGTTCCGGTTTATGGATCTCAGCCTATTTTCACTTGTCCTGGTAATGGATTTAGCGGTTGCGGCTGTGCAGCGTAATTGGAGGTGATACCATGGCAGCAGAATATCTTGCTAATGCAGTTCAGCAGGTATCATTAAACGGACCTGTGATATTTACAGCATCTATCCCTTGTCGTAAAGGCTATGTTATACATAGAGACGAATCTGGGGTTTTTATTCTGAGAGGTGTTACCAACCAATGTTATGCCACATATCAGTTAACTTTTAGTGGAAATATTGCTATTCCTGAAGGTGGCACTGTAGGTCCTATAGCTTTAGCTATTACACTTGAAGGCGAACCTCTCCCTACAAGTAGAGCTATATATACTCCGGCAGCTGTTGATCAGTATGGTAATGTTACTTGTACTGCTATTATTCAGGTTCGTAATGGTTGTTGTTTATCAACAGCTGTTAGATCGGTATCAGCATCAAACGATCCGACTGTAACACCGACTTCTGTAATTAATGTGCAGAACGGAAATCTGGTAATAGATAGAATAGCATAAGGAGGAGAAAGCTATGCAGGATTTATATGAAATAAAAGATAAGCTCATGACTGAGCTTAAAAGTTATGCAAAGCGCGACAAGCTTGACATGGCAGCTTTGCAGCAGATAGACATCCTCGCACATTCTTTGAAAAACCTTTGTAAGGTTATAGAAGATAAAGAGATGGAAATGGATGGTTATAGTCAGGCAGCCATGCCTAGAATGCCTCGTATGAGTTATGACTATGACATGTCTTACGCTCGTGGGCGTGGGCCGTATGCTCGTAGAGATTCTATGGGACGTTATTCATCTCGTGACGGTGGTGGCTACTCAACCCATGGCGATTTCCGTATGGAGATACAGGAAATGATGAACAATGCTCCAAATGAGCAGGTTCGTCAGAAGATGATGGAAGCCATGAATATGATGTAACAAATTATCTGAGGAGTCTCAAATCGAGGCTCCTCATTTCATCAAAATAAGAGTGGGAGGTAAGTTACCATGCCTGATGAAATTAATTATTACGGTCTCGTTAACAAACCACCCATTGACGAGATTCGCAATCTTGATTTGATTAATAAACCTGATCTTATGCATTATGGTATTCTTGGTATGAAATGGGGTGTAAGACGTTATCAAAATCCTGATGGTACTCTTACAGAACTCGGTAAAAAACGAATATCTAATAATCTTACCAAGAGAGAACGAAAAATAGCTAAGCGAGTAGAACGTGCTAAACTTAGAGAAGCTAAAAAGCGTGAAAAATTCTATAAAAAGCGTTCTGAGATACTTAAAGATCCTAATCAGATTTTAAAGTATCAAGATATGTTTTCAAACGATGAAATAAGTAAAGCTATAGATCGTATTCGTCTTATAGATAATGTTAAAGATCTTAATCATAATAAACTTCGTAAAGGAAAACAATTAGCAGACACCATGTTATCATATGGAGACGTTCTTAATAATGGTATACGGTTTATAAATAGTGATGCCGGTAAGTTTATACGTTCGAAGATGGGCCTTCCTACAAATACTATTCTTGATTTTAATGCTAAAGAGAGGAAAGCACAGCAGAAGCAAGAAGCGCTTGAAAAACAGCGTGAAGAATTGAAGAATCTTGAATTTGAAGTTCAGAAAGAACTTAGAAAACAAGAACTTGAGAAAAAATATGGCGTTAAACTTAGCGGTGGTAAAAAGAAGAATAAAAAGTGATGAGTGGTGTTAATAATTATTCACAACTTTACCACTATGGGGTAAGGGGAATGCACTGGGGTGTGAGACGGTATCAAAATCCAGATGGTACTCTGACTCCGGAGGGTAAGAAGCGAAAATCTCTTAAAGAATTAGCTTCAGAAGCCACCGACAAAGTAATGAGTTACGATAATCGTATACTCAACAGAGTGTTAAGCACCTCTGCCGATCTTCGTAAGGAATACTCTCGTATGAGTCATACAAGAACTGAACGTGAGATAGTAGCTTCCGCTAAGCGAGCTAAACGTTTCTCCGCTAAGTATCTTAAGGAGTATGGTAAAAAACCTTTAACATATGCTCAGTTTAACAACGCTAAAACCGGTGCTACAGTTGGTGCAGTTGCTGGTGTTTTAGTCCCTGTAATATTGCCTTTGTGGGCTACAATACCGGCAGGTTACTATATAGGCTCTAAAATAAAGAGATAAGGAGGTGATCTGTATGAAACGAACAGGTAAAGATTGGCTCGTGGCAGCTTTGATAAGAGCTTTAAGAACAATGGCTCAGACTGCGTTATCGATGCTAACGGTAGGAATGGCTATAAAAGATGTTGATTGGGTCCAGCTCATATCAATCTCAATCGTAGCCGGCATAATTTCCATACTTACAAGTTTTGCGACAGGTCTTCCCGAAGTTACAACTGAAGGATCGGTTGTAGTGGACACTGAAGCTGATAGTGGCTCTGCTCTTTTAGGTCTTAAACTTGATGGTGATGTCGATCGAGACAGAATCATCAAAATGAAAGAGAAAGGCATTATCAATCTTAAGGTGATGTGAGGAGGACACTACGATGCAACATTGGATTGAACTAGCAGTGACAGTCATTTGTGCAGTTTTTGCTAGTAACGGATTCTGGTCACTAATGCAGAAGATTAGTGAGAAGAAAGACGCAAAGTTTCAAATGCTTTTGGGATTAGGTCATGATCGTATAAAGTATCTTTGCGAACACTACTTAGAACAAGGCTGGATTTCTACAAGTGATTATGAGGATTTGTATAATTATTTGTATGTTCCTTACAGAGGAATGGGAGGAAATGGCACAGCCGAGAAACTTATGGACCAGGTAAAAAAATTACCTGTATCCGCTCCAAATGGAGGTATTTAATATGACTGATTTCAAAGAATATTCTGCCGCTTTTTATGATCACCAGAACGAACTCATGCATTACGGTGTAAAGGGTATGAAATGGCACCATTATAAACGCCGTCTTCAGGAAATAACTGGTATAGGTCTTAAGAAAGAAGAATCTTTAATACGAAGAGGTGGATTAAGCGCTGCTAAAAATGAAATAGAAGCTAGAAAAACAGCTAATAGTCCCTATCTTAATAAAAAGACAGAAGTTCATTATGAAGATGTTTATGGCAATCGTAAACGTGGAACAGAAAAAGACTATTACAATGATTTAGCAACTAAATATAAGAAAGATAGAGTTTCTGCAATTAGTGACGCTAATTATGTTAAAAAATTATACAATGATTCGATTCTTGGAAAAATCGAAAACACGTTTAAAAAGTTTAGAAAGAAAAAGAGGAGGTAGTTACAATGAATGATTTCAGAGAATATTCGGCTGCCTTCCACGATCACCAGAATGATCTTATGCATTATGGTGTCCCCGGTATGAAATGGGATCCTAGCAAGAGGAAAAAGAATGGCCAGAAGACTGAAGAGCAGAAGAAAAAAGAAGATAGACTGGCTAAAGAAAGGGCAGCATCTGATATTGCTTACTCAGCTGGTAGGGGACAGCTTGGCGTGCAGTTAGCTAAGGCTATTTATGACGCTGTTCCCAAGAAACATAGCGAGATAACTGGCTCTCTCAAAAACGCTAAGTTGTCAGGCAAGAAAATTGCTCCGAAGGGAGAACCCACGAAAGAAGAGCTTCTTGCTAAAAAGAAGAAAAGACGCGGTAAGTATAAGAGAGGTACTTACGCAGAAAGGAGTAAAGCATGAGTACAGATTTTAAAGAGTATTCGGCTGCTTTTCATGATCATCAGAATAGCCTTATGCATTATGGTATTCCCGGAATGAAATGGCATAAAAGAAAAGCTGGACTTAAATTCATGCAACGTCCGGATAGTCCTAGAAGACTCGGAGCTGGTTATATGGAGTCTAAAGAAAGCGATATATTAAATAGACTTGATGCTAAAATGGCTCGTAAACTTGATAAATTGAGTAATAGCCAGCTTAGAAGAATTTCTAACAATGAAACAGCTGAGAATGATCGTAGCAGGCATGTACCAAGTGGACATGGTACATATTATGAAAACAACACCGCAAATATAGCAAATAATGTTTTAAAAGAGCGAAAAGAATCTGGAAGAAAACCTGTTAAAGGTAGTTCTATGTCTGACATTGTTAAAAAATCTAAAGAACAGACTGGATTTAAAACTGCTGCATCTGTAGTAGCAAAGTCAGCAGCTCGTAAAGAAGAAAAGAGACGTAATAAAAAGCTTCACGAGGCTCGTAAAGCAGAACGTGCTTATCGCAGAGGTGGCCGTTAACTGTTTAATACGAAACTTATACAAAACGATGCATAATCTCGACAGTATTGTTTCGTTTGTAGCAGTTTCATCAAAATGAGAGGAGAGGCCGATGCCATCTATAGTTGATAGGGTTAAAAAAGCTTGGAGTGTCTTTAAAGGACAGGATCCAACATATGATTATTCACCCGCGACATATAAGTTGGACTACGGTCCATCGTATTCATATCGTTCGGATAAGTTTAGACCGATTTCTGGCACTGACCGAACTCTCGTTACCGCTATTTATGAGCGTATAGCGATAGATGTTGCTGGCGTCAGATTGATGCATGCGAAGAAGAACGATAATGATCAATATGTTGACACATTATATACTTCATTGAACAAATGTCTTAATATGACTGCTAATATAGATCAAACTGGTCGCGCTTTTATGCAGGATCTTGTTATGTCTATGTTTGATGAAGGTGTTGTCGCGGTTGTTCCTACATATACCGATGTTGATATTCGTTATAATGATGCTTTTAAAATTTATGAGTTGCGTACTGCTCGTATAAAACAATGGTTTCCTCAACATGTTAGAGTTGAAATTTATGACGACGATAGCGGTCGTAAACGAGAAGTAGTTTATCCTAAAAGAGCTGTAGCTATAATTGAAAATCCATTCTACGCTGTCATGAATGATCGAAATTCAGTAGCTAAGCAGATTATTAGGAAGATGTCACTTATGGAGTCCATAGACGAACAAGCAGCTGATTCTAAACTAGACCTCATTGTTCAGCTTCCTTATGTGATTCGTTCTGAAAAACATAAACAGCAGGCTGAAGAGAGAAGAAAAGATATAGAACAACAGTTAGCTGGTTCAAAATACGGTGTTGCATACACCGACGGAACAGAAAAGGTAATTCAGCTTAATAGATCATTGGAAAACAATCTTCTTAAAACAGTGGAATACCTTATGGACATTCTTTACAGTCAGCTAGGTGTCTCCAAAGCCATCTTAGATGGTACGGCAACAGAACAGGAGATGCTTAACTATAGAAACAACACATTAGAGCCGGTGCTTTCAGCTATAGCTGACGAGTTTACTCGTAAATTCCTTACTTCCACGGCTATAACACAGAAACAGGCAATAATGTACATCCAGCAACCGTTTAAACTTGTTCCTGCTAGTCAGGTCGCTGAACTGGCTGATAAGCTTAGTCGTAATGCAGTTCTTTCTGCTAATGAAATCAGATCTATTATAGGATACAAGCCGGTAGATGATCCAAAAGCAAATGAATTGCGTAACAACAACTTAAATGCTCAGGAAGGTGAAACATTCCCTGTTGTTTCAGAAGATGGAGGTACTGGTAATACTCCAGAATATGAAGAACAGGTACCTGATAAGTTGCAAATAGGTGAAGCGGTAGCTAAACAATTATTAGGAATCCAGTAAGAAAGGAGATTCATCAAAATGGGAGCAAAGTACGATTTTGGTGGTGTCGCTACTAAGTATGGTATCCGTTGTGCTGATGGTTTAACTATCAACAAAGGTGCTTTTACTGAATGTGACGGCGCTAAAGTGCCTCTTGTTTGGAATCACCAGCATGGAAGTTTAAGTAATGTGCTTGGTCATGCTATCCTCGAAGATCGTGGTGATCATATTTATGCACATTGCAAACTGAACAATACTCCGGAAGGTCAGAGAGCTCGTGAAATACTTGCTAATAATGATCTTACAGCATTGTCCATCTATGCTAATAATCTGAATAAGAAAGGCAAAAATGTTATGCATGGCGTGATCAGAGAAGTATCTCTGGTTCTTGCTGGTGCAAATCCTGGTGCCCTTATCGATACGATTTCTATAGCTCATTCTCTGGGCTATACAGATCCGGATGAGATAGCTGAACTTGATCTTGACGAAGCTATTCTTTATCATGGTCTTGACGATGCTATTGATATCGAAGAAGATGATAACGACGAAGACGAAGAGTACGATGAGGACGAAGAAGATGATAACGACGAAGACGAAGAGTCTGATGAAGATGAAGAGTCTGATGAAGATGATTCCGAAGATGGAGAAGATGCTGAAGGAGATTCAGTAGAACACTCAGCTGACTCAGAAGGTCGTTCTGCCCAGGAAATATATGATAGTTTAGATGAAGATCAGCTTGCGTTGCTTCACGCGATGCTGGCAGAAGTAATCGCTTCAAATGAAGGCGAAGATAACAAAGAGGAGGATGAAGAAATGAAACACAACGTTTATGACGCTGACGGTTATACCAGTAACGGTCCTGTTCTGACTCTGGAAGACAGAAAGCAGATTCTTAAGGACATGAAGAAGTTTGGTACACTTAAGGAATCCATTAAGCATCACATGGAGGATGAGAATGGTGTTATAGCTCATGCTATTATACCTACTCCCAATTACCCTCATAATGCTGATGGAACTGAGCAGACTTACGGTATTGCCAATATTGATTGGCTGTTCCCGGAGCCCAAGGCTCTTAACAATGGTGCTCCTGAGTTTATCAAGAGAGACATGGATTGGGTATCTCACCTGATGGGATCTATCCATCACACTCCTTTTGCACGTGTTAAGATGATGTTTGCTGACATCACCGAAGATGAAGCTCGTGCTAGAGGTTACATGAAGGGTAAGCAGAAGATCGAGGAAGTATTCACGCTGCTTAAGAGATCGTTTGGTCCTCAGACTATCTACAAGAAACAGAAGCTTGATCGCGATGATATCGTAGATATTACTGATTTTGACGTTGTAGGTTGGATCCGTGAGGAAATGCGTTTCATGCTGCAGGAGGAAGTTGCTCGTGCGGTTCTGGTAGGTGATGGTCGTAATCCGGCATCTGATGATAAGATCAAAGAGACCAATATCTGCCCTATCTGGAAGGATGATGAGCTTTATACTATCCATGTACGTCTGCCTCTCGTTCAGAGCGAGACTGAAGCTGCTCGTGCAAAGAGGATCATTCGTGCTGCTATTAAGGCTCGTAAGCAGTATAAGGGTACCGGCAATCCTAAGATGTTCACCACAGCTGATGAGCATACTGAGATGCTGCTCCTTGAAGATGGTAACGGCTACAGCCTGTACAAGACTGACAACGAGCTGGCTACCAAGTGCCGCGTAAGCGAGATCGTTGAAGTTCCTGTAATGGAAGGTCTTACCGAGACTGTTACAGAGACCATCGAAGGCCAGACCGTAACCAAGACTTACGGCATCGCAGCTATCATCGTTAACCCCGTTGACTACAACGTAGGTACCGATCGTGGCGGTGAAGTTAACACCTTCGAAGATTTCGATATCGATGTAAACCAGCATAAGTATCTGATAGAGACTCGTATGTCTGGTGCTCTGGTTCGTCCTAAGGCAGCTATCGTTATCGAGATCGAGATGCCCGAAGAGGCAGGCTGATGATCATTTCATCAAAATGAGAGTGAAAGGTAGGTAAAAGCATGACAACCACAAAGTTTTATGATTCTGTAGGCTATGCAATACTTACAGAAGTCGTCCCTGGTAAATGGAAAGAAGTTATTACTGAGAAAAAATATCGGGGAAATGTTATAAAAGTTTCTCGTAGACTTCAAAGTGATGCCAAAGTTAATGATAATATTCGCATTAATAACGAGATTCGTATACTTGCTGATGCTTTTGCCTATCAAAACTTTCAAAACATTCGATACGTTGTATGGAATGGTATAAAATGGAAGGTCGAATCCGTAACGGTCGATCGTCCTGAATTAGTCTTACAGATAGGAGGTGAGTACAATGGCAGCACTGGACCGCAGGCTTGAATTAGATGCAATTTTGCGTGATATTTTAGGCAATAATAATACCTATTTTGAGCCGCCGACGTCTGTCATGATGCATTACCCTTGTATACGGTATAGTAGATCTCATATAGACGCTATGTACGCAGACAATATTCCCTATCTTAGACATAAACGTTACGAGTTAACATTGATTTATGAAGACGCAGATGATGACTTGCCAGATAAGCTCATGGATACTATAACTGTTACCCATGATCGACATTATGTTGCTGACAATTTACATCATGATGTTTTCACTATGTATTTTTAAGGAGGAAAAAGAAATGGCTAAATTGGGTTGGGACGAGACCGGTAAGCACCTGTATGAAACAGGTACTGACCATTGCGTAGTTTACCCCGCTGTTGGTACTGCATATCCTAAGGGTTATGCTTGGAATGGTGTTACCGGATGGACCGAGTCACCTTCTGGTGCTGACGAGACTGCACTTTATGCAGATAATATCAAGTACCTTTCTCTGAGATCTGCAGAGGAATTTGGTGCTACAATTACAGCTTATACCTATCCTGATGAGTTTGCAGTTCTGGATGGTTCTGCAGCTCCTCTTGACGGTGTAAAGATCTATCAGCAGGCAAGAAGATCATTTGGTCTTGCTATTCGTACCATTCTTGGTAACGATGTAGATGGTAATGATCATGGTTATCTGCTGCATCTTGTATACGGTCTTACTGCTTCTCCTTCAGAGAGAGGTTACAGCACTGTTAACGATAGCCCTGAGGCTATTGAGTTCTCTTGGGAACTCAAGTCTGTGCCTGTTGCAGTATCCGGCGATTACAAGCCTACCAGCATCATCACAATTGATAGTACTAAGGTTAATTCTGATAAGCTTAAGGCTCTTGAGAATAAGCTTTACGGTACTGATGCAGTTGTTAGCTATACAGCTAAGCTGAACCCGATCGCTACTGTATACACCGAGGTTTCAGATCCCGGATCAGTTAATCCTTCGGAGCAGACTCCTGCTTGGTATGAGAGATCTGGCGAAGGCACCACTGAGTCTCCTTACGTATACACCACTACTAGCGACGAGAGTGTTGTTTCTGAGAAGACTTACTACACCAGAACTGAGGGTGATAATCCTCACAGCAATGCTGATGGCGGCTGGTATGAGCGTTCTGGCGAAGAAGGCGCTTATGTTTACACTCTTAGCGCTGATACTGAGATTGTTGCAGGTACTGCATCTGCAAGCAAGACTTACTATGTGAAGTCCACCGCTTCAGGTACTGATGCATATCTGCCTCTGCCTGATGAAGTAATCAGTACTCTCAGACCTAGTACTGGCGGCTGATGATCATTTCATCAAAATGGTAGTATAACAAATGTTTATAGCGGGGAGATTTAAGAGTTATGTTGACTCCTTCTGGGGCTCTTAAGTCTTCCCGTTATATTTTTCAGAAGGAGGAAAAGAAAATGTTAACAAAAGCTATAACTTATACCGATTATAACGGTAACAAGAAGACAAAGAATTTTTATTTCAATCTTACCAGGACTGAACTGGCTAAGATGGAACTTACCAGCAAGGCTGGCATCGAAGAGACCATCAAGCAGATGATCAATGAAGATGATCGTGAGAAGATTATAGAGCTTTTTGAGAGTATAGTTCTCGGAGCTATAGGTGAGAAGTCTGCTGATGGTGAATACTTCAACAAGTCTGATGAGATTCGTGAGAGATTTACGAATCATCCGGCTTATGATGTATTATTTATGGAACTGATCTCCAGCAGCAAATCGATGTCTGATTTCATTAATGCAGTTGTTCCTGCAGATATAGCAGAGGCTGCTGAAAAGAACAAAAAATCGATCAACGATGTAATGGGATATGAAGTTGTTCCTGCAACGACTGAGAATATTACGCCGATTAATGGCTAATACATAGAAGGGAGAAAGAGAATGCCTTTAACTATAACAATACCGTCTAGAGAGCTTTTTGACGAAGCTAACAATAGATTCATTAACGTTAAAGAAACGACATTAGTTTTAGAGCATTCTCTTATCTCCATTTCTAAATGGGAAGCAAAGTTTAAAAAACCTTTCTTAGTTGAGAATGCTTTAGATTCTATAGATAAGGTTTTATACTATATAAGATGTATGACTATAAGTCCTCAGAATGTGGATGAGATAGTCTATACTTGTTTGAGCGAAGAACAAATTAAGCAAATAGTAGCTTACATAGAAGATCCTATGACTGCTACTTGGTTTGCCGAAGATAAGTTAACAGAAAAGAAGAAAAAGAAGAAAGAAATTCAGACTTCCGAAGTAATATATTGGCAAATGATTGCCCTTCAGATTCCTCAGGGGTTTGAAAAGTGGCATTTAAATAGATTATTAACTTTAATTCGTGTCTGCGCTGCTAAAAATGAAGAGCAGTACGGTGATAAGAAGAAAATGAGTAAAGCCGATTTACTCAAACGCAATGCAGCATTAAATGCTCAGAGAAGAGCCAAACTAGGAACAAAGGGGTGAGATTATGAACGATTTTAGAACGTATAGCGCGGCATTCCACGCTAAAAATGATGACATTCTTCATTTTGGTATTCTTGGTATGAAGTGGGGTGTTCGTCGTTATCAGAATCCGGATGGTACTTTGACAGAACTTGGTAAGAAAAAATATAATAAATTAAAAAGCGATTCCGAATATTATAAAGCAAAAGGCATAGAGGCTTTTAAAAAAGATCATTTGATGTCGGCAGATGCTAATGATTTTAAATCTAGATCAAAAAATAGAAAAGCGACTAATATGTTAACACCAGATAAAAGTTTTAAATCTGATGTTGATGGTCGTTATCTTACTAAAAAAGAAGATGGAGTTAGAGTTGATTTAGACGCTGATCCTAATGATGTTAAAAAGGCATACAGAGACTATCAAGAATTTTCTTTAGATAAAAAAGAGCATGAAAAAAAGATACATGATATATACATAAATGAATTAAAAAGACGAAGAGATGAATATGCTAGAGATCCTAAAGTTCAAAAATGGGTGTCAGAAGAAGGCATAGCTGAAAATATTAAGTATTTTAATGACATGATTAAAAACGCAAAAGATAAACCGTTTTCGTATTATTTCAACGGTTCCGGTAATGTCGATGCCGATTTTGAAGATGGTGTAGATGATCTATTTGCGCCAACCGTATTTTATGATATTAAAAAGCGTACGGGCAGTCTTGCTTTGAACGATTAACATCAAAATGAAAGTAAAGGAGGGCTAAATGAGCACCGAAATTGATAAAAGAGTCGTCCAAATGGAGTTTAACAATAAGGATTTCGAACGAAATTGTCAGGCGTCTCTAACCACTCTTGAAAAGCTTAAGATGGCCCTTAACTTCGATGGGGCTAAAGGTCTCGACTCTATGGCTAAGGCTGCTAACAAGGTAGATTTATCTGGTTTAGCAAAAGGTGCTGAAGCCATTCAGGTTAAATTTTCAGCAATGCAGGTAGCAGGTATGACTGCTATCTCAGAACTTACCAAGAGTCTTATGAATTTTGGTAAGAAAGTTTGGGATTCTTCTTTTGGTCTTATGAAAACTGGTGGTATGGCCAGAACTCTTAAGATTGAACAGGCAAGATTCCAGATGGCTGCATTGGCTAAAAATATGAAAAATATTACCGATGATACAAAAGCCCAGGCAGATTTAGTTGAACGAATGGTTAATGCTGCTTCTGAAGCGGTATCAGGTACTGCGTATGGTATGGATGCAGCTGCAGCTGTTACTTCTCAGCTTATGGCTTCTGGCGTTACATCTTCTGAAGTAATGCTTGAGCATCTTAAAGGTATAGCTGGTGCTGCTTCAATGACCGGTCGTTCATTTGAAGATATTGGTAACATCTTTACTACAGTTGCTTCAAATGGTCGTCTCATGACCATGCAGCTAAGACAGTTCTCTGCTGCAGGTCTAAACTTATCAGCTACTCTTGGTCAAAGCCTTGGTAAATCAGAAGAAGAAATCAACGAAATGGTTCGTAAAGGACAGATTTCATTTGAACAGTTTTCTAAAGCTCTTTCTGATGCTTTTGGTGATGCTGCATCTAAAGCTGATGATACTTTTTCAGGTGTTACCACAAACATTCAGGCTCAGATTAAGAGAATTGGTCAGATCTTTACTGATCCTTTCGTTGAACATGTAGTGCCTTTCTTAAAAGAAGTAAAAGCTGCAATACAGAGAGTAAATAAAGTAATGCAGCCTCTTGGTAAAACTTTTGAAATAGTGTTCAGTAACATTATAGAAAAAGCTACTAAGAATATGAAAGAGCTTAATGTTACTAGGTTGGGGGGTATAATATACGGTATAGAAAACATATTTACTTCTTTAGTGCTTATAGCTGATACGATAAGAAAAGCATTTGTGGATTTATTTCCGCCAAAAACGGTTGATCAACTTACAGAAGTTGCAACTGATTTTGAATTATTCACACGTCAGTTAATTCCGTCAAAAGAAACACTTGAAGGATTAAGACAAATTCTTATACCGTTTATTTCAATGTTAAAATTGGCATTTAACATTGTATCATCTATATGGAAAAACGCAGCAAAACCTCTTTTTATGATAGCTACTAAGTTCTTAGGCGCTATCATTAGATTAGGCAATGCTCTTAAACCTTTTAACGATAGATTAATAAAAACACTTACAGAATCTAAGTTTTTAGATAATGTTTTACAAATAATTACAGCAACCATTATTATAGCAGTTGATTGGATTACGCAGCTTGTATCTGGTGTTGCTGATCTTGTTAATACTTTAGCTGAATCTGATACGCTTAATAAATTTGCTGAAACACTTGGAACAATAGGTAACGCTATCGGTAACGTTATATTATTTGCTTTAGTTTCAGTGTTTAATATTATACAAACTATATTTAGTTATCTTAATCTTGAAAATTTACAGAATGGATTAGAAACAGTTGGTAACACTTTAATGTTTATAATAGGAGTTATACAACAAGGTTTCTTGACACTCTTTAATGTTATAGAAGGTATAGCTGGAACCAGTGGCGTACTTAGTGCTGTTTGGGATGTTGTTAAAGAAATATTTGAAGTTGTTAAAGCTTTTGTCACAGGCGAAGATCCTGGAAAACATCTTGAAAACATAAAGAAAAAGCTAGAAGCTCTTGGTGAAACACTTAAAAAGTTTGGAAAACAGATTTCTGACACCATGAAAGAAATAGGTGTTGGTAAATTGTTACTTATAGCTTTTGCTGTAGGTATTATATTCTTAACTTTTGCTTTGATAGGTTTTGTAGATCAGGCGACTAAGTTCACAAGAGCAGCTACAGGTATTGCTACGACATTTACAGGACTTAAATCTGCGGTTAAAACCTTTGCTTCATATAATGGCATTACTCAGGTTCTTATAGGCCTTGCAATTGCTATAGGAGCGGTCACTTCAGCTATATCTACTATATCCGATATCGCTAGTCGTGATGAGAAGAGTTTAATGACAGCTGTTAAGGTATTAGGTATATTTGTTGCTGCTATAATGGGCTTTGCTATTTCTATAACTATGTTACAGAAGAATTTGGCTATAGATAGTAAAAGCGCTGCTGTTGGTGTATTGACTTATATTGCAGGTTTTGCGATTGCCATATTTGCTCTTGCATCAGCGGTTAAAATATTAGCAGATGTAAGAATGTCTTTAGAGCAGGCTGTGATTACTTTTGGAATTATAGCCGGTTTAATGCTTTCCCTTGCTGGTGTAAGCATATTACTTTCTAAATTTGCTGGTGAGATATCAGTTGGAGCAATTTCTCTTATTGCTTATGCTTTAGCGTTGAAGATTGTAGTTACGGCATTTGCTCAGATGCAAAAATTAGATCTTACAAATTGTAAAAAAACTCTTATAAGTTTTATAGGTTTAATGGTTGCGTTTGGTGGTGCTATGGGCTTAGCAAGCCTTGGAGGACTTGGAATAGGCTCATTTATGGGATTCGTAGGAGCAGCATTAGCTCTTAAATTGTTAGTTAGCTTGTTAGATGATCTTGCATCTTATCCTTGGGAGAAGATAGCTGCTGGTTTAACCAATATGGCACTTATATTTGCGCCTTTAATTGCGTTTATGATATCAGCTGCTATTACAAATAGACTTGCTATGAGTTCGAAGAGTTTAATGCAGGATTTGTCTAAACTTGTATTTTCTTTTAGTATTTTACTTCTTGCTGTAGCAGGCATAGTTGCTCTTATGGGTGTTATGGAACCTGCAGCTTTGGCTAAGGGCACGATAGTGTTGATCATAGTCGGAGATCTGTTAGAAAGACTTATAGATTCTGTAATGATGCCACTTACAGGAGGAGATTTTACTAATAATAAGATCAGTCTAACTAGTGGTGGTATAAAAGGAATAAAAAGTATAATTTGGGGTCTTGCTGGATTATTATTAACTTTAACTTTCTTCATTAAAACTATGGGTACTACAGAAGCACTTAAAGGCGCTATTCCGGCTATGGTAATATTAAGCCTCGTATTCGGTGGTATTGCATTACTTCTTAAAAACATAAGTGCTATACCTACTGAAGCTGGTTTAACTAAAGTTGGACCAGTGTTAGCCATGGTTGTTGGTATATTATCAATAATATCTGCAATTACATTATTGGCGGTATTCTTAAAAGATAATGAAATTATGAATTTTGATATTTTAGCTTTGGGTGTAATAGGAATAATAGGTGCTATTGCAGCTCTTGTATATTCTTGGGGAACACTTAATAAACAAGCTAAAACTACAAATATACCTGATTATAAAAGAACCGCTGATGAAATATTACTTATATGTCTTGGTGCGACCGCAATTATAAGTGCTATTGCTGCTGTAATAAAAACAGTATCAGCATTAGCTCTTACTCCTGGTGGATTAAACAACTTAATCCCTATAGGAATAGCTCTTGCTGCAGTTTTAGGATCAATTATAGCTTTTGTAGTTGTTTGTCAAAAGAGCAAAAATGATAGATTTGGTCAGACTGCTAAAGGCATAACCGGATTAATGTTAGGTGTGGCTGGTATAGTTGCTGTTATGGCAGCATCTATGGTAGCTTTAATGTATTTTACCAAAAATATGGATGTGGCTCAAGTTACTACTATAATGTTTATATTTACATTATGTGTAACCGCTGTTATACTCGCTGCCGGATGGTTGGTTAATAAAATGAAGTCAGTGCTGTATTATGGAGCTACGTTAATTAAATCAGGTTTGGTATTCGCAACTATAGGACTTGCTTTTGGAATAATAGCAGGTTCTATTACTGCTTGTATAAAAGTTTTAGACGGTATACCTATCGGCGACGTATGGTTAAAAATGTTAGCCTTAACTGTTCCATTTGCAGCTATGATAGCTGGAATAGCTTTAATATTACATTTGGCCGAACGTATTGATGTAGACGGTTTTCCTGCTGAAGTATATTCTATAGGCGCCGCATTACTTGCTGGTGCGACTTCGTTTGCAATTATAGCAGCGGCTATGATATTACTTATAAAAATATCTACGTCAATTATAAATGAATCAAACGTTGCATACGTTTCAAATTTATGGCTTGCTATGATGGTTTCTTTTGGAGCTATTTGGCTTGCTATATTTGGTTTTGTTAAAATCATGCAATCTAATCCTGTAAAAGCTATTGATGTTTTAATATTAGCGGCGTCCATATCAACTGCTTCTATAGCAATACTTATTATTGCCACTGCTTTAAGTGCATTAGCAGTAATTAGTAATAATATTACAAATCCTGGAACTCTGATAACTATGCTGGTTACTATGGGTGTTTTGACAGTTGCATTATTAGGATTTATGGCACTTATTCTTAAAATAACAAAAAATGCAAGTGTTTCTAAATGGAAAGATTATCTTTCTTTAGGAGCGTCTATAGCTATAGCTTCAACAGCATTAATAATAATAGCTAAATCGATTGATATGTTAGCTAAATCGATTGAAAATGTAGACAGCGATATGCTTACTCAAGCATTATTGACTATGCTCGGAGCTTTAGGTGTTCTCGTTATAATTATGGCTACGCTATCCGTTATATCATCAAATTCTTCTGGTTTTAATGTTTTAGCAATAGCTACAGCATTACCTATTGCCGCATCGAGTTTACTTATTATTGCCGAGGCTTTAGTGACGATGACACAAGCTACAAGACAACTTAAACTCGGAGATTTGATAGCGTTGGCTAGTATATTAGGAGCTATGGTTATAGTCTTCACCGTATTAGCAACTTTGGGCGGTTTAATAGGCGCTACCATGCCAGGTTTCGCTAAAGGAATAATTAAAATGGTTACAGCTTTTGCTATATTTGAAGCTGGTATATTTGCTTTTGCATTAGCTACTGATTTGTTTGTAGATGCTATAATAAAAATAAATAATTCAAAATTAGATGCTCACCAAATAGCTTCGAATGCTACCGCAGCAATACAGGGTGTAGCTAAAGCTATTAGAGATAATTCGTCCGAAATATTAACTGCTGTCTCTATAATTATAGTTGGTATTATGGCTATACTTGGGGCTCAGCAGGTTAAAATGGCTCTCCAAGCAGTGGCATTTGTAACATCTTTCTTGATAGGTTTAGCAGCTGCCATGCCAATTATACTAGCAGCCGTGGAAAGTATGATTGATCAAATTGCTGAAAAAATAGATGATCCTGCTGAAAAAGAAAAATTAACAAATGCTGGTAAATTTATAGGTGATTTATTAGTTCATGGTATACTAGGTGCTTTTGAAGGTTTAGCCGAAGCTATAGCTAATGCTATAACTGATAAGATTAACGAGCTTGATTTAAGTAAAATGCTCCCCAATGTAGCTATACAAAGAAAATATGCAGCCGAAGCAGCTGCTAAAGAAGTCGCTGCTAATTGGGACGCTGCTAAAAACGATTTAAAAAGAGTAGCCGGTATAACTAGAGAATCTGCTGGTAGAGGTTCTATTGAACAAGGTAGAAGAACCGTTGAAGAGTGGGCTGAAATAATTAACGAGATTAATACAGTCAGAAAAGAAGTTTCTGATTACAATGGAGAATTTGATCAGGAATGGCTCCAAATGGTAGAAAATCTCAGAATACCAGAAGAGTATATTCAGTATTTGTCAGACGAATACGCTGGAGATAAAGAAAAATTAATCAACGCTATGAAAATAACGAGCGATGATATTGATCAAGGAGAATTTAACTTAGATCAACTTTATGGTTCTGGTCCTCAGTCAGAAATACAGCATATTACAAATGACATAGAAGACGTTAATACTGCAATAGCAGATACTGGAGAGAAAGCCGAAGAAGCTGGTGCAAAAGTAGAAGAAACTTCTGAAAAGACTGACGATTCATTTAATAAAACTATAACAGATGTAGTTGATAAAGCTAAGACTGGCGGAGCAGATATTGGTAACAATATAGCTTCTGGTTTAGAGTCGGTATTTAATAAAGATGGTTTATTTGGTAGCATATTTGGTGATATGGATATTACTCAATACACTGGCGATCTTAAATCTTTTGGTGTTGATGCTGGTAGTATAATAGGTAACGCTTTAGGTAAAGAAGTTGATGATGATGTTAAATCTCATATAGAATATTGGCGCGAGTATGTAAACGAAGTAGTTAATCCATCTCTTTATCAAGCAACTGCTGGTCAGAGGGGTATGAGATGGCAGGACATGAAAGATGAACAAGGTTCCGCTTTCAAAGATGCCGATTCAGCCGCTATGTATAAGTATAACAAGTATCTTGAAGAAACGAACGATAATCTTGATTATGCTCAGAAAGCACTTAAAGATTATGGTTTTGATATGGAAGATGCTACAAAAGCAGTGCTTGATGGCACTGATGCTATGGGTGGATTTGGCGATAGTTTAGATGATACTGAGGATAAACTTAAAGAATTTAGAGACAATCTTCATGATTCCATCGCTTCTGCTATGCATAACATATTTGATGAGGTCAAAGAACAGGAATATATTGATCCTGAAGAAATGCTTTATCGTATGTCAGAGAATATTAGACAGGTTGGTGAATGGGCTCGTAACATATCTACCCTTGCTGCTAGAGGCATGTCCGAAGGCTTACTTAATGAGCTTAAGAATATGGGTCCTGAGGGTGCAGCTAAGGTTAAAGCTTTTGTAGATATGACTGACGAACAGCTTCAGATGGCTAACAGACGTTGGGCTGCAGCTGAATTTATGCCTGATTACGGAACTAAAGAAATAGAACAGGCTTATCGTGATGCTGGTTTTAACGCTTCTTTAGGTTTCGCAAATGGTATAGTGCAGGATGCTGCTAATACTAACATGAAAGCCATGGGTAATAATGCACTTGATGCTCTTATGAGTGATGAATGTTTGGACGAAAGTTCACCTTCTCATAAAACAGAGCAGATGGGCGTATGGGCAACTGAAGGTTTTGCTATTGGTTTGACTAATTCACAATCTCAGATGCTTTTACGTCAACATACTCGTCAGTTAGGTGGTCTGATATTTAATTGTTTTAAGAACGAGATACAGCCTCAGAAATTCCAGCAGACTGCATATAATATGTTCGACGGCTTCTCAAATGGTATGGCTAATCGCATACCTCAGATTCTTTCTAAAATTACTGCATTCTGCGCTCAGATAATCAACGCATTTCAGCGTGTTCTTAGGATGCATTCACCTTCTAAAGTCATGGAAGAGCTTGGTGAATATACCATGGACGGTTTCGGTATCGGTTTTGAAGACGGAGCTGAAAATGTTGAGAAGTTATCTGATCAGGCAGCGAATGATATTTTAAATCAGATGAAAGCTAATATAGCTGCTGTTACAAATGGATGGTCAGAAGATAATGTGTATCAGCCTGTTATACGTCCTGTGTTTGATATGGAATCTATCAATCAGGGTTACACTGATATTCAGTCTTGGTTTGCTAATGCTCAGGGTATAAATCTGAATGGTAACATTTCAAGACTGACCCCGACGACTAGAGACGATGACACATCTACTCAGCAGATTATAAACGCTATTAATGGAATCAATAATGACGACGTTGTAAGGGAAATAGGGGCTCTTAGGTCTGATATTTCCGGTCTGCAGGATGCAATATCCAAAATGCAGATAGTAATGAATACTGGCGCCCTTGTTGGGCAGTTAGTTGAACCGATGGACAAAGCTTTAGGAGCTAAGGCCTTATACAATAGCAGAGGGAGGTACTGATATTTATGGGCGATTTTAACTATTCAATGAACCCAGATACCGGAAACGGTATGCATTCAATAACTTTTGAGTCAAATGGATTAAAGTTGAATACATGGAGTACATGGAAGATGGCTCCTAAAAGTCGCCCGTTTGTCGCTGCCCCTCAAGTAAAAACTGAGTACATTGACGTACCTGGTGCAGATGGTGCTTTGGATTATACTGAAGCTTTAACCGGTAAGCCCAGGTACGCTAATCGTACCGGTCAATGGGATTTTATCATAGACAACGGGTATAGTAATTGGTATGAATTATATTCTGAAATTTTACTTCGTTTACATGGTAAAAGGTTTGAAAAAATTATATTAGATGATGATGACGATTATTATTGGTCTGGAAGATTATCCGTTACCGGACAATTTGGCAACAAGGATTATTCTTCAATTTCAATCCAGTATAATCTTGATCCATATAAATATCCTTTAGATAAATTAAAGACTAACGGTTGGAAATGGAACGATTTGTTCTCCAACATTATACATTACAATAAATTCTCTGTTAACAACATTAAGACACATACACTTATTAGCGAAAATGAATCTACTTGTGTTATTAATGTAACTAGTCCTCTTAAAGTGTATAGAGCATCTGATGAGGATGAAGTATATGCAATGATCCAAAGCGAATTTAATCCAGTATTATATTGGCCGATATATCTTGCAACTGGAGATAATGATTTTGTATTATATCCTGGTGAAAACATATTAGTGTTTAAAGGCAACTCTATACTTAGACTTGAGTATTCTGGAGGTAAGCTATTATGATGTATCAAATTGAGTATCTTGGTCGCATGATATGGGGTAACGATTTAAGTGACTCCATTCTAGAACCCAAACTTGATGAAGAACTCAATTCAGCTGGTACTTTTACGTTTACAATACCAGTTGAAAATGAATGGGCTTGGAATAATATTCAAGTATTCAAAGGCGAGATACGAATTTATGAAGGTGACGATATTATTTGGTTCGGTAGACCTTTGCAGATTGTTAGAAATTGGAAGAATCAGAAAGTCGTAACATGCGAAGGTGCTCTTGCATATTTCAATGATTCAATTCAGGCTACTCATACATATGAGAAGTTACCTTTATATACTCATCCAGATTATCAATCCGGTAAAAAAGGTTTTATTAACACTATTGTAGATCTTCATAATGATCAAGTTCACATCGCCGGTGAAGATACATCAAGACAGATATTTATAGGAACTATAGATGTTGATGATGAAAATAATATTTATCGTGAAGTAGACTATAATACTACTGCTGAGTGTTTACAGCAGATGTGTTTGGATACAAATGGTGGATATTTTATACTCAGAAAAGCTGTAGATCCTGAAGATGGTAACCTTAAAACTTATTTAGATTGGAGAAAAGAGCCTCCTTATGGTACTACGCAAAAGATAGTATTTGGTGAGAATCTTCTTGATTTAAATCAAGATTTGAATGGTGCTGATGTTTGTACAGTTCTCCTTGCGTTAGGCAAAGACGATAAAACAGTGTCTGGTCTTAATAAATATAAAGAAGAAAATCCATATGTAGCTCCTTCTGGTAATGAGATTTATCATACGGGTGAATATATTTATCACAAACAGGGTTACGAAAAGTACGGACGAGTTGTTAAAATTAAAAACTGGTCTGATATTATTTCAGAATCTCAAGATGGTAAAGAACAACTATTCATAAAAGCTGCAGAGTGGCTCGAAGATCAGAATACAGAAATAGTAACAATAGAATGTTCAGCTGCAGATCTGCATTATATTCCGGACGATGATAAAAGAACAGAAGGTAAACTTAGAATAGGTCAGATGGTAACACTTATGTCATCAATTCATGGTTTACCAGAGAAACGTCTTCCTATTTATAAAATTTCTATGGATCTTGGTTCCGGCGCTAAACAGATTACTATTGGTACTCCTCCTAAACGAGAATTGACTGATATCGTTAAAAGTAAAGGCGGATCTACTAGATCATCCTCAGGTACAACTGGCGGAGGCGGTACTGGTTCTGGAGGATCTTCAGGCGGTGGAGATGTTAACATACCGGTTAAGGACGTAATGATCCAGGAACCTGGTGATGAAAAATACAAAACCACAGTTAAGAAAAAGACTTCTAAAATAGATTTATCAGGATATGTTAAAGACATTACCATGGATGGTGGAGATAGTATAGTTGATAGATCTACTGGTACGGCTGATATTCAAGTTCCGGTTAAAGGAGTTACTGTAAATGGCGATGATGTTGTTAATCCTGAAACAGGAGTAGCAGAGATAGAGGTTCAAAATTTAGGAGTTACTGATGTTACTGTAGATGATCTTTCTATAGTTGATCCTGAAACAGGAATAGCAGAAATAGATAGTTCTGATTTTATAAAAGTCAGAGATGTAAAACTTGGCGGGGTTTCTTTATTAAATAGTGATAAAGAAGCTAATATCAATGTATACACCGAACAAGGTTTTCGCACATATAATTCTAATAAAATAGGATATGGAAGTCATTTTATTAGAGATCTATATTTAAATAAGAGCATTTGTCATTATTTAACGACTAATTCTGATAATTACGGTCGTTTTATTAATTTAAATTTAAAAAACGGACGAAACACAAGGTTACGAGTTGGTAATGTATATACAGAAACAGGTGATGTAACTTTTGATAGCCGAGATATATTTGTTGATTCTATATCGCCTACCGAAGCTGATATTTTTTCATTATTATATGATGTTACGTCATACGAACCGGATTATACTAATCCTCAAGCGCACGCCGTTGCTGAAAAATTAGAATATACTATAAATAATTCTGGATTTTACGGTATACAAATGTTAGCATTAAGCGCTATCGGAAGCGTGGCATTTAATTTTGTTTCTATAGAAAAAACAGACACGTTAGCTTATACTCAAATCACACCAGTTGGCGATGAAGATCCAAAAGCTTTAGGTTGGTATACTTATGGCGAACATTTTGGAAATTATTGTTATATACCTGCCAGTACTAACTATGTTGTTTCAGGAACAGATTATTATACATTAAATAATCCGCCTTTAGTCTATAAATATATTCACAACGATTCAAATCATTCATATTGGTTCTTTAATTTGATATATCTTGAAGTAGGTGATAAAGTAATATTTAGATGGTATAGAGACGAAGACGCAGGTGACGGACAGATTTTAAGAAATATATTTAAGATTAACAATTTTAATACTAGTACCATAAATGTATTACGTGATAATTCTCTTATAGATTATCAGTCATTACAAAATGTCTATACCACAAATTACGGAAGTAAAATGATATTAGCTATACAATCATTTCTTGATATTCCAAATGAAAGTTCATCAGTAAAAGGAATATCCACGTCTGATCAATTTATAGCTTTTCCTCAGTCTGGAACGTCTAAAACTATATCACCATATGTTACTTTAGGTATACACGATAACGAAGAATCAGAAATTTTACCATCACAGATAACGAATGGAATTTTGTTTGCTATAGATAACAATCCTCAGCTTTATAATAGTGTAAGTCTTTATCAAAATTTTAATAAACTTGACACGTTAACACCTAATGATTTTGTTGCATCTATAATAGTTATAGAGTTTCCATATCAAGAATCTTCTGGGGGAACAACTGTTATAGCTAATCCTTCGGCTCCGGCTAGTTATGATTTGTCAAAGGTTCAAATTGGTAATGATGTTTATGGTGTGGCAACCCCAACTGATATAGCTACTCTTCAATCAAATTTCCAGGATGGTGTTGATGCGATATATGATGCCTGCGTAGCTAAGGGCTCAACACCCGCAAGTCAGTCCCTTAGCGATGTAGTACAGGGCATCATGGATATTCCTCAAGGTGGAGGTGCAACAGATACTATTCAATTTTATTCTAATATACTGTCATATCAACTTAATGAAGTTACTGTAGATGTGACTTATGATACTACTGGATTAACATTTATATCGGAGGTAACGATTCAATGATAACAAAATGGTGGAAAAGAACGGTTCAGCAGCTTTTAGGAAATGCTTTTGCTGATATAGCATATGGTTATGATGTTTCGTTAAAATCAACTAATGGAACGGTATATTATGCTAGTGGATATGCTCCGTCACAAAGATATACGTCTTTAACAACAAACGCTCAGTCTGCTGGCATATCTGTTGGAACTGGTGACACAGCTGCTACGGACGAAGATTATATTCTTGAAAATACCATAACAACCGGATTATCTATGACGTCCACAACCGTGAAAAGTATGCAAAATAATCTTCCCAGTGTCACTTTGAATTGTGTGTTTAGTAACACCACTGCTTCTGATATAATAATAAAAGAAATTGGATATAAATATAATTTGTGGGTTGCTAATGCTGTTGGCGGAACAGCTGGAGGTAATAGGATTTTCTTATTAGATCGTACAGTATTATCAACACCACTTACAGTGCCAGCTAGAGGTAATGCTGCATTACTTTATACATTAAAGACCGAATACACAATGTAATAAGAAAGGAGACGGATTTATGGTAAATGTCGATCCAAGATGGATTATGATTCAACAGCATTTGCAGAATGCTACGGACGGTCAAGAAGTAAAAGATGCTCTTCTTATATGTTTAGATAGATTGCTTGAATCTCATAATGAAAATGTGCTTAGACATAACACAAAATATATAGGAATCATTGATTGGCTTCCGGAAAATCCAGATGGCACCTTAAATCCGCCTCCTGATGGTTGGGAATTAGACGGGGACACCTGGGTAAATACACTGGCGCCTAATTCTAATGGAGGTGAAAATAATGGCGGTTAATATAGATCCTTATTTACAGATAATAAGAGAAGCATCTGATGGTGAAGACGTAAGAGACGCTATATGCAATTGTATGAGTGAGATTAACAAAGATGCTGCTTTTGTGGTTAAAAACAAAGAGATAAATGAGAAACTTTCTCAGTTAAATAAAACATATTCAGCTCCTGCTGGTACTGTTTGGAAACAAGTAACACTTAATGTTACAGATGATACATCCGGTGAGCAAATAAACAACGGTGCTATAAATACTGTCGATTTTGAAGTTAATAATATGACTGAGAATAGGACATATAACGCCAGAGAAGAACATGGCGAGAATGCTCAATGGGGTAATATTATAGTCAATGTTGATCATTCTGGGGAATGGGAAGGTATAGTTGACAATGTTGTTATATCCCAAGCAAATCTTGATGAAGGTACTTTCCATGCTGAATCTATGGGATATACTGCTGTAAAATCAATAACCTTTTCAGATGCTCAGTCTGTTGCTCAAAGAGGCGGTACAATAGGTGCTGGTGGTGTAGCGCAGTTTCCTGTTATATTTTATAATGATAAGAATAAATCATCTGTAAACGAGAAACTTACAGTACTTGAGGGAGCAGATGCAACTATATATAAAACAGAACCCAATCCTGTTGATGCAACAGGAGGTTTACCGTTTGCCGGGTGGGCACCTTCCGATACTAAAATACATGCCGCAAGCGAATTTACACCTATATTTAAAGCTGGTACACATGGTGAAGGAGAGTTTGCTGGCGAATGGGAAGATATGGCAATTGGTCAATGGAAATCCGTTACTGTTCCTATTGTGAGAACCAATTCATCAGCTAGAAGATTGTATAGCGCTATTAAAAGTCAAGAAGACGGTACAACGCCACTTTATTATGATATTCACGCATCAACCGAGTATCAAGATGGTGCATATTACAGTCCTTTAGTAATACCATTCATGAAAGTTGCGGAGGGAACATTTCTTTCAACAAGAGCAGTTTCTTTAAGAAACGACACATTGGGTCCGTTACACACTAATGATATAATACCATCTCGTATAGGAGAAAGTAACAATAATGGATGGGATCATTGGAATTCGACTTATGCCAAACAGTTTTTAGAAAAGATATTGTTACCTATGTTTCCTACGAGTTTAAGACAAAAAATAAAAGCCGTTAGCAAAGACACTAAAGGATCTAATATTGCACTAACTAGATCAGAACATAATCATGATACAACGACCACAGTAACAGTATCGTCATTAGATACTTTGTGGGTTCCTTCGTTAGCAGAAGTATGGTCTTTTGATGGTGTTCAGAATTGTTTTACAGATGTATCTTATATGAATATTACTGTGTATGATGATTTGTGGGCCCAGAAAGAAAGTAGAGGTGTCGATTATGCTGCGTCTTGTCCAGAATGGGTAACAGCAGTAAAACAAAATTATGCTAGTCAGGGTTCGACATTAAATATAGGATTAAGATCTTCCCTGCATGGATGGGGAAGAACTGCCGCCAATAGTAATTATTACTTTTATACATTATCAAAGGCTACCGGTGAAACTGAATGGAATGTTGCTGACGGTAGTCCTAAAATGTATTTTATGAATCTTTCTGGATCAACTAATGAAACATTATGTTTCTTTGTAGGTTTTAATATCTAAGTTCTCAAACACACATTCTTATAAAAGATCCTCGCATACAACATTACAACTACATATTTGTCTCTATAGAATTGGTCGCACAACGACGCAGAAAACCTACCAAGGCTATAGGGGCCCAAAAATAAATAAGGCATTAAGATTTCCCCTCGCTTTTATGAGGATGTGTGTTTTCTTTAGAAAGGAGATAAAATGAAAGCGATTGATATTTCAAATTACCAAGGTACTGTTAATATGAAACGTGTTCGTGACGAGGCTAAAGTCGAGCGTGTTATATTACGTGCCGGATGGGGTAAGAATAACTGGGATCCGAAATATGAAGCAAATGCTCAGGCTATGCTTAATCTGAACATACCAGGTGGTATATATTGGTTCAGCTATGCATTTACTGAAGCAATGGCTACGAACGAGGGTCATTATGCTGTAGAAGCAGCTAAGAAGTTCTGGAAGAAATGTTATATTGCTTTTGACTTCGAATATGACTCTGTTAACTACGCTCGTAAGAACGGTGTTAACATAACGAAACAGATGGCTACAGCATTTGCTATAAACTTCCTTAAAGAAGTCCAGGCAGAAGGCTTTATACCAGTTTTATATTTGAATCAGGATTACTGGAATAACTATTTTGACACCAATCAAATCAAGCAGTTCATCCCGGGTCTTAAGGTGTGGTATGCAAACTGGTATTCTGCTAACAGTCAGGAAATAGTGAAGCCTCTACCTGACTCCATAAAGAATAAGATTGATATTTGGCAGTACAGTTCTAAGGGACATGTTGCTGGTATATCTGGCAATGTGGATATGGACGAAGTATACTTCGATGATACAGAAGATGTTATACCTACTCCGGTCAATCCTTCTGTTATCACTCCAAATGTCAATATTATGAACTTCCAGACTGCTGCAAATAAAGATGGATATTCTATGAAGGCTATAGGCGAGTTACTTGCTGTAGATGGCATAGACGGTCCTAAGACTCAGGCAGTTAGGAAGAGTATAGCATTGCAGGCTAAGTTTGATCGTAACAAGCTTAAATGGGATATATATTCTGTTGGAGAATGTGTCAAATGGCTACAGACGAGACTTACAGAAATGAGCTTCAATCCTGGTCAGATAGATGGATATTTTGGAGAGAAGACTCGTAAGGCAACTCTCGACTTCCAGCAGAAGAACGGACTTGTTATGGACGGCATAGCAGGATACAATACTCTGAGTATGTTGTTTTATGTGTGATATTTTCACACTGTATTATAGGGAGGTAATCTGAAAAATGAATTACCTTGGCGCCTGGAATAGGACAGGATACCTTGATTGAGTGGGTAGAGGAGAGAACTCAATTGACTTGGCGGTTCAACAAGAACCGTCTTTACATTTATTATATTTTTTACATCTACTATAATGACACATAAACATTATATATCGAAAGGAGAATTAAAATGAGAGTGAAATATGTAATAGTGTTTCAGAAAGAAGAATTGGATTTAGATTCTGTACTTACAGATTTGAAGAAGTATGGAACACCAGTAGAAACACAAGACGACGAGCTTGTGGGAGAAGATCGTATACCAGTAACTTTGGTATACATGGACAGCAACATGGTCCAGTTTGCTCTTGTTAAAAGAGCATATCATCTTGCACCAATGCAAGATAATGAGTATGTTCTCTTACCTATGTTAAATGAGGAAGAGAGACAGAAGGTTATGGCAAGCCTTTAAATTGCTAGTCTATAGCGTCTACGGACGCTATAGCTTTTTCACTCCTTATAATGAGGATATAGTAGGCCTCATAAACGAAAGGAGAAAAAGATGAACGAAGAAATAGAAAGAGAAATGAAAAATTTATATTTCAGAATGTTAGAAAGAATGTCTGAATGTAAAGAAAAGCTGCAGAAGGCAGCAGATGAACAGGAAAAGAAAGATATAGATAAAGCTGAAAACGCGTATGTTTTCGGTTTATTAAATGGTCAGATATCCGCTATGGATATCTTTGAAAAGTTCCTTGTTGAGGAACTGCAAAATGTAAACTATGACGCTTAACGGCGTTATAGTTTTTTCACCTCCTATAATGAGAACATAAACCTTATAAACATTAAAGGAGGAATTATATTATGTGGAATTACTATTATGATGAAAGAAAAGAAATATACTTGATATTCTTTAAAAATGATGGAGATCACATATTTAAAACAGCAAAAACGGAAGAAGAAGCAAAAGAAATTTGCTCAACTCTTGAAAAAGAAGGTTGGGCTACAAATGAGTATTTAGAAAGGAAAGAAGAATTTTTAGAATTAGTTAATAATTTTGCATAGCCACGTGCTATGCTTTTTACACTTTATATTATGAGTCTGGAAGTACCAGACCATACAAATAGAAGGAGGAAAGGATATGACAGTAAAAGAAGTTGTATCAACAGAAACTCGTTCGAACTCTTTGGAGTTAAAGAATGAGATTCAGCGAGCAAAAGATAAGCTTGGTGAATTTGAAGTAGGTACTAAAGAGTATGCAGATGCGCTCGAAGCCTACAAGACGTTAACAGAACTTGAGACAGAGAAAGAGAAAGTGATCAAGGAAGTGAAGAAGACGATCTTGGGTGGAGTGATCGGCATAGGCGGTATGTTACTTTATCGCAAGCTTATCGACAAGGCAGCAGAACCGTTCTTTAAAGAGATCGGAAGGAGTATGTTGAGGATAGTTCATATCTGAACAATTCCTCTAGACTATGGGGCTTCATGCCCTATAGTTTTTACAAGGGTTATAATGACACTTATAAACTTATTATTAAACGAAAGGAGAAAAGTATGAACAAAGTATATTTATTGTGGTTTGACATTGACGATGGTTGTGTTTACGAATCTATGTCAAGTACTGGCATAATAGGAGTATTCTCAACTAAAGAAAAAGCAATACAAGCAATGAACAACAGATTTGAAGAAATACTTAAAGAGATAAAAGAAAAAGATCACGATGAGTTGGATAAGATAGAAAAGAGTGAAACTAAAATAGAATACACATACAAAACTGGATGGTTTCAATCCGGAGCACTGTATATAAATGAACAGAAGTTAGATGTTCTATTTTGGTAGAAAGATATTCTACGGCGTCTACGGACGCTGTAGTTTTTACAAGGGTTATAATAGGAGGTGATGATATGAATGATACAGAAATTAAAACCAAAACAATCTATGAATATTCTAGTAATATATTAAGAAATTTCATAGAAGAAACAGGAGGATTTGATATGATCATCGAAGAAATAAGAAAAGAAAGTAGAGAAAGATTAGAAGGACTTTTAGACGACGTAAGGTTGTCTAAAGAAGATTTCTTCAATTCACTGGCTAATAGTGGATTGACTCAGACAAACCTTGCCAAAATGGCAAAGGTTACAAAACAAACCGTAAGCAATTACGGAACAAAAACATCAGAACATGTTGAAATATATTTAAGCATGGTTCTGAGTACGTATGTTCTTTTATGTGAAACAGAAGAACATAGATTGAAAAATTTAAAAAAAGTATAAACTTTTTACTATAGCTCAATTAAATGGGCTATAGTTTTTACACGTGTTATATTGACACTGTAAACCCATTAACATAAACAGGAGGTATGGGTATGAATAATGAAAACAGAAAAGATGAACTGGCTCATGTAAATGAGGAATACATGAGGAAAACAAGAAGTCGAATAGAAAAAGTATTCGACGTTGAAAGTTTGTTTAAAATGCTCGGACAGAACATCGAAGATATCGATGATATATATCCGGGTTACTCATCATATGTAAGAGATGTGATGAAAAACATATCGTCTATTATGGACGATGCAATAGAGTATGCTATTGCACAGGATAGACTGTACAATAAGCAGAAATATGTCAATCAGGTGATGGTTGGCATGATAGAGAAACAGCGTCGTCAGCTTATGCTGATGGATGCTAAATTAGATATCCTGTTGGATATCGAGAAAGCAAACGAGGAGTAATCCTCAGGGGGCTTCGGCCCCTATGCTTTTTACACGGATTATATTGACACTGTAAACATGGTAACCATAAAAAGGAGGATTATGCCATGGAAATTATTAAAAAAGGAAAAGCAAACAAATCAGAAGTATGGAGGTGCAAATGCCCTCTGTGCGAAACGGAAGTCAAGATCCTGAAAGGGGATCCTGATATTTTAAAATACCACAATTGTAGTGGTAGCTTCCGTGAGGAAGTAAAATGGAAATGCCCCGTCTGTGAGACGGAGGTATTATCAGCAACAGCAGAACATCATTGTTCTGAGGGAATAAACTTAATAAGCCGTAAAGACGAAGTTATTACGGCTGAAGAAAAAGAATTAATTATGAGTTGGGGTTGTGTAGACAATCTCGATGACGAACACCCTTGGTATAAGGGTATTTGGAACACAAATCATTAATATGAGGAGGATATGACATGAAAAAGTCGGCCGTATTCAAGTGGTTAACTTGGGTAGGATTAATAGTAGCAGGAGCTTATATAGGAGGTGATTTTGGAATCCTAGCAGCACTAGTATTGATCTATATGACAAGATAGGAATATGAGCCGGAGGTTCATATCCTCCGGTTTTTACATGTGCTATAATGAAACGATAACGCACACATAAACAAAGGAGGTGCAATATGAAAGAATTTTTAAAAGGATTCTGGTACGGAATAGTATTAGGACTATCAGTCTTAGGACTGGTAAAATCAATAGAATACATAAAAGAGGAGGTGATTTAATGATAGCAGCGATTTTGCTATTATTGTTAACAGGAGTGTTAGCATTCATCACAGCCGCAATAGTCGGCTGGCAATTTATATTGGCTGGAATAGCAGCAGCCATAGTAATAAAATTAATAAAGAAACATGTTCTAGGTAAAGACTAGAACACCGCTACGGCGTCTACGGACGCTGTAGTTTTTACACACATTATTATGCGGAGTACGAGTGTACACGCATTTAAACGCGGAGACGGAACCGCGGGGTTAAAACAACCGTCTAAACAAGTGAGAATTTATTTAAAAATTTCAAACGATGTTGAGGTAGGAATTGATCTCAATGAACAGGAAGTAATCGATCTCGGCGCAGGATTTGCCGAGTTGTTTACAAACGGGGATTTAACAACCTCGTTTATGGATATGTGTAATGATCTCATATCCAAAACAAAGGCTGAAAAGGAGCAGCCAAAAGAAGAGCCTGAACCTGAAAAGGCTCAGGAAGAAGAGGATGACGATCCCGATGCAGAACGTCGGGACGAACTCATCAAAGATCTTCGTGATCTTGGTTACAAGGTTACGGAAATTGATAAGGACGCGAAAGTCAAATGTACGACTTATGCGTCGGACTTGACGAAGTATAAGTTCGTCAAGAGCTGGTTAAAGACCGGCGAAATAGAGTACAAGGAGGACACAACCTGCACTGGCAGGTTGAAGATGGACTATGAATTGTCAGGTAGCGATGTGATCGCCCTGGCAAAATACCTCGAAGATAACGAGGTAGACAGAGGAATACTTGTATAATCCCATGGGGCTTCGGCCCCTATGGATTTTTCACACACTATAATGAAGATATGAAAAACTTATGAAAGCAATCGAAAGGTTGGTCGGTTTAAATCCGAATGATTCATACCTTCAGATATTTTTCAGAAGGAGGAATACATCATGTCATTTATGTCAAGCCTGATTAAGTTCGGGAAACACACGCTTAAATGGACAAACGCACACTCAAGTGGTATTCTTACAGGTATAGGTATGGTAGGCGTAGTAGCGGTATCAATTATATCTGCAGAATGTATGAAGGCAGCGAGAGAAGCTGAAAAGGAGGCTGAGGAAGAAAAAGGAGCACCTCTCGAGCCAGTAGAGAAACTTAAAGCAACATGGTATTATTATATTCCGCCTGTAGTTACGGCAGGAATCACAATAGCATGTATAGGTGGGGCGCACAGTATTGATAAGAAAAAGCAGTTAGAATTAATAGCTGCTTATAATCTTTTAAGAGAAGGGAGCGATAAGTTTAAGAAATATGCAATTGATGAGATTGGTAAGAACAAAGTTCGACAAATTGAGCATAAGGTTAACGAAGATGATCTTAAGGAGCATCCTGTTAAGAAAGAAGTGTTGACTGATATTTGTGATGCTGCGACAGGAGGCGTAATTCTTAAAGATCGGTATACAGGACAAGAATTCCCGACTACGTACGAAAAAATCTATCAGGCCGCAGAACGTGTTAATAAGAAGTTGCGACCATATGACGGTGGAGGAGAAGACTGGTGGTCCTGGGCCAATTTCATAGAGGATTGCGGAGGAGAATATTCTGAATCCTGTGAAAACTGGGGATGGACGTCATTGCCTTTCTCAGATAATATAGACGTCAATAATATATGTGATCCTCACGTAGAGGAGTATAAAGGGCATAGATGTACGGTAGTATATTTGCTTCTTTTGCCAGAAAGACGTGAGAAATATGACCCACGTTATTATTAGAATTGTGGTATAATTTTGACTGATATTTAACCACAGTTTTTACACGCATTATTATGCGGAGATAGTAAACAATGTAACCATTTTAAACCATAAAAGGAGGGTACAAAAATGGCAAAAGAAAACAAGAACAATGTAACCGCAAACAACGCATCTGAGAATGATGCAATAAACGTTAAGGAGGTAACTGAGATGAATAAGACTCAGGAAACAACAGTAACAGAAAACATTCAGCAGGAGCAGCAGATTCCGGCTGAACAGCAGGCACAGGTTCCCGCAGAGGAGCCTGAGGTAAAGGAGACTTTCTGGCAGAAGACCAAGAGAGTCGGTAAGAAGATCGCCAAAGGTGCCGGTGTGGTACTTTTGGTAGTCGGCGGATGTATCGTCGGCGAAAAAATTGGCGAGGCCGTTGGCTTCGACAAGGCAACAGATAACTACAATAAGTTATCTGGAGGAAACTCTTCTGGAGATGATCCGGAAGATGAAATAACAATTGACATCGGGGAGTCAGATCCCATCGATGTAGAGTAAACCAGGTTTTGGGGGATTCATTCCCCCAAACTTTTACCAAATAAAAGGAGGAGATAATAATGAAATTATCAGATCTTAAAGATATAACACTTGCAGATGTTAAGGAAGCAGTTAAGAGAACTGCAGACGAGAAACCAGCTACAGCAGCTAAGCTTGCTTGGGGAGCTGGAATAACTGTATTTGTAGCATGTGAGTGGATGGCTATAAATAAACTCAATAGAGTTGTGCGTATGCACACAGAGGCGATCGCTAAAACAGCTGATCGATTGCTTGCACATAATTATATTGATACAGCTGAGATGGCTGCTACGGACGCTATGTTTGCTAAGGTAGCTGACAAGATAGGTTTATCTTACGGCGAGTTAATAACAGCAGCAGATGAAGCTTATAATAAGTCATTAGCTGAGCAGTTAGCTAAAGGGTATACTTATTCAGATATGCCTATGATGAAGTCAATTAAACTGTGATATTTACACACCTTAATATGAAGGAGGTGAAAAATATGACAAGAAAAGACAAGATCTGGAAGATAGCCAAAAAAGCAGGTGGTTTAGCCTGTGTAATAATAGGGCTATTAATCGGAGGATTTGGCGTTAGTCAGTTCCTTCCTGAAAAAAATTATGGCGGTGGCGACATCGCCCTTCCTGAAAAGGAAGAAGAGAAAACTGAATAAGTTATTTAGAGGAGATAACATCTCCTCTAAGCTTTTGTCAACCTATTAAAAGGAGGAACAAAAATGAATGAACAGCCTGTATCCCATATTAACTTCAAACAGCAGAGACAAGCTTACAAAATAAGTTTGGAAGAGATAGCTAAGAAATCTGGATTGGCTATTTCTACTGTGTCTGCATACGAACGCTTTACAAGCAAGTATACACAGACACGTACTCGTGATGAAAATGGAAGGGCAATAACAAATGCTTTAAATGATATTATTCAGGAGAAAATCGCAGAAACGTTTCCTAACGCCACCAAAAAGGAGGATAAAGTCGTGGAAGAAGTCAAAGAAAAGAGGAATTATAAAATTAATGGATTTGATCGTGCAGCTATATCTGAGAAGATCAGAAAGTATTGCACGGCATCTGGTATAAGTATTCGCGAATTTTGCAAGATGTGTGATATTGCAGATAACACATTTATGGGTTGTGTTATCAGAGATAATCCGTTACTTAGAAAGCAGACAGTAAATAAAATCATGAATGCTACTGGCTGGTCTCTAGATCAATTAACAGGACCGGATGATATTTCGGTTAAGAAAGCAGCTGAGTATGTACTAGTTCAGAATCCTGTGACTACAAATCTTGAACCCATGAAACCTAATCCTATAGATGCCGATGAAGATAGAAAGATGTCTTCATTGCAGCACGATGGGAATGTCCAGATTACGGACGAAAAGTATACTTTCCAGGATGGTAGTTACTATTATGAGTACACTATCGTAAGGAGAGTTAAGAGAAAGATAACAAAGGAACAATTCCTTAATGATATTTCCAAGAAGGAGGAGAACTAATATGAACGCTAAGTTTGTCATTAAGTATGGTGCGATGTTTGCTATGATCGCTGGAGGTTTTATCCTCAATAAGATCATGAGGTCTTCATTTGACAAGGATGTTGATGAAGGTCTTGATCTTGAAGTTCATGAGAAATTTGGTGATCAGCTTAAGGAAGCCAGAGAGGATCTGGTAGTGGCTAAGGCTGAACACAGAAAGTTACAGTTAGCCGAACAGGAGGCGGTAGATAACCGTCTCCTTACAAATGATGAGTATCAGGAAGCTAAGATTGCTTATGAAGCAAATAAGAATCAGGTTGATATTCTTAAGAAAGCTCTTGCTACAGCATCTGAAGGTAACTCTACTCAGGTAGCAGTAGGATCTGGTGACTCTGCAGTAGCCGTATCTATTAAGGATACTGGTAAGATCACTCAGTTACAGACTGATATTTCCAAGTATGAAACTGAGATGAAGATGGCAGAGTTGACTAAGAACCGCATTCGTAAGCTGGAACAGTCTAACGTGGTTAAGGAGAGAACCCCTGAAGACTTAGCTACAATAGCTGCGGTTAAGGATGCAGAAAAGAAGTTGACTAAGATCGACTTCGAACGTAACTACTACCGTAACCAGCTTCAGGATAATCCTGAATTCATGCAGAAAATCCAAGAGAAAGCTTACCTGAAACATTATACTCCTTGGAAGCAGGTTGTTTTAGCGCTGCTGATCACTATACCTGCAGTTATATCTTTGACTGATATTTGGATTATAACAGTTAAAGGTATACAGGTATACGCTAGTATCAAGAAAGGAGTATAACAATGGACGAAATGAAGATTAAATCTTCTTTCATGAAAGCGTTGTTGTCTTCTATCATAGCTAAGTTCTTGAGATCTAAGGGCTTAGCTATTGATATTTGTATCGAGAAACTTGAGATGGTGCGTACGGACGAGGATAAGAAGCTTAAAATCTCTTTAAGCGCTACCGGAGAGTGTACGGACGAGGATCTCGAGAAGTTACTCAATTGATATTTACACCTCATATATTGACACTGTAGACCCATCATAAACAAAAGGAGGTATGATTATGGGATTAACAGTTGAAAAAGTACAAAAAGCAAAAGATCTCGGTTGGAAGATATTTAAGACCGGGGCAAAAATCTGTGCCTATGTAGGCGCAGGAATTATCGCTGGTGCAGCATGTGCCGGCGTAGATTTAGGTCCACTTAAGGGTGGAGCAAAAATTGTAACAGGTATAGGGTTAGTAGGTATAGCCGGAGCAGTCGGCGAAGCAAGTGCTAACCAGATCGAAAAGTATGTCGATGATGCCAGAGAAATGGCAGAATTCGGCGAGGGTGTGATTGATAATATGGATCACATCAGAGAAGAGAAATTGAAGCAGGCTGAAGCTCAGGAAGCAGTAGCCTAACAAATCTCAAGTCATAGGGGACATAACGTCTCCTATGATATTTTAAAAGGAGGAAAGCCATGTCAGAAATTGAGCAGAGAGCAGAAGAAAAACGCAGAGTGATAGTTTCTACAAATAATTTGGGTGCGTCTAACGCATATAGGGAAACCGTTCCTGCAAATCTTCCTGCTCCAGTTGAGAGAAGAGAAGTTAAGCCTGTAGTTAAGTATCATCCACAGAAAGAAACATTTGGTTCTAAATTGAAGAAAGCTATATTTGGAACTGATCATGTGGATAATATTCCTGAGTATTTAGTTTTAAAAGTTGCTGTGCCGGCACTTAAGCAGACGTTTTATGATATGTTCTGTGGTGGTCTTGGCATGATGTTTGGTATGGAGAGAAAAGGAGGTAAGAAAAGTGGTTATACGGGTTATTATGGCGGCAGCAGTCGTAGGGATGACGATGATGACGATTATGATGATTCAATGCCTGATTCGTACCGTGATATTTGGTTCCCTACTCGTGCTGATGCTGAAGACGTTATTGGAGAGATGGAAACTTACTGCAGAGAAGATGGATTTGTTAGTGTGTTAACATTTTATGGTCTTTCTGACAGGAAGAGTCCTAACTCTCGTAGAGACGATAAGAAAGGCTGGGATAAAGTTGATCTTAAAGGCGCTAGAAATAGTATCTATAAGCGAGGTGGTAAGTGGTATATAGATCTTCCTAGGCCTACTCTGATATCTGATATGAGAGGAGAGTAGCTATGGAGGAAGATGTATTCCGCTTAACTCTTATTGGTTATAATGAACAAGGTCTCATTGGTTTTATCAATGGGACCAATGAACTTTTATATTTAGAACGCCCACATAATTGGGAAGACTATGTAAAAAAGTTCGGACTTCCTTATATTAAGCATGAGGATGTGCATGCTGTAAACCTTAAAAATTATAGGGAGGAAGGAAAGGATGCTAAACAATCTAAAAGGCGGAAAAATAAAACAACCACCAAGAGCACAAAAACATGAATATATCGCAAATAGATCATTTGCAAGTATTAATGATGCGTATGCAAGATTAGCAATAGCTATAGTTGAACAAGCGTGTAAAGACGCAAATGGATATTATAGTAGCGGTAATAGCGATAAATGGAATAAAATGATTCGTAGAAAACATCAGATGGAAGAAGTTAAGAAGTTTTTCTATGAGAAATATGGTTTATTTGCTATGTGTATGCCGAATACGGACGGTCCAGCTTTTTATAAGCAAGTAATGTATAATTGGGAAGTGTATGGATATTATACACCAGATGGCAAAAAAGAGGAGGATTAGTCTATGTATGAAGTCAGAGAATCAGATAGGGATGGACGTTTAACACATGTATGGTTTCAGATAAAGACAAAAGAAGAAGCCATTAAAATTATGCTCAAACGGATATTTGATGAGCATGAGTATTATCACAAAAAAGATGACTGGACTGGTTGTGATATTTATTGGGATCGTGGTAATTTTGCATTATATCAGAATTACTACAACCGAGATCACTACGATTTGGATAATGTAATAGGTCCATCTACTGAATTCACTTATGATATTTGTGCATACTGATCCACAGTTTTTTCACCTCCTATAATGACAGAGAAACTCTATAAAAATAAAAACCATTAACAGGAGGTATTTATATGAACAAGACAATAGAGTTTATAGTAAAGAACGTAAACAGAGCTTTCGAGCTGAAAGAGCAGCTCGGAAAGACTTATAACGACGTAATAGTCGTTCATGATAGTGAAGGCTATCACGTGGCAGCTGATCCCACGAATTTGATAAAGAATCAGCATTGACAAATATAGGTCATGAGAAATCATGGCCTATCATATTTTTAGTATAAGTCAAAGGAGGAGTCTATTATGAATTATATTAAGAAGTTTTTATTAGGAATCGCGTTATTAGTCGTAACCGGAATATGCTGGCTTGGAATGGAGCTGATACATATTCTGGCAATTGTAACAAAAAGACAGGATCTGGATACACAGTATAAAATCCTGAGGTACAAATTTCACCGCTCATAATGAAGGAGGTGATATGTATGAAAGGATATTTAGTATCAACAGGATACATGGGCTGGATAGGCTCAGAGTATCAGATATTTGATACGGAAGAAGAATACGTATCATGGTACAGAGAAAATATAGGAGATTAAGTCTCCTATATAATTTATATTCTTAAGGAGGAATCTAAAAATGGCAGTTGTAAGAAAATGTGATCGTTGTGGTAAGTTGGTAGATGTTACTTCTGGTAACAGACAGTATACTTATGAGGAAGACGGTAAGGAGTTCACAGTTAACTCATTCCGTCTCGGTGAGTGGAATGCAAAAGATAAGCAGTGGGACAGCATAGTCTCTGCTTATGATCTTTGCTACGAATGTGGTAAGGAAGTTACAGAGGCAATTTTCAACGTTCTGCATGGAGATAACAATTGCGATCTTCAGACCAGAGTTCCTAAGATCACAAAGAAGGGAGCTGCAGATGTCGCCAACAATGGTGTTTAATGTTTTCAAATCCATGTTTCCACAGTTTAAAATGCATAAATATTTTCAGGTTAAAGAAGATCCCAATGCTATAACTATGGAAGATGAGTGGGGAAGAAGATATTTCTTCAGATATGTGACCGAGGATTGTTGGTCATTTCAGTCAATTAATTATAAAAAGAAAGGAGAAAAATAATGGCTATTAAAGAGATAGCCCTTGCAGCAATAAATAATCCTAAGCTTCTTATTGGAGCAGGTATAGGGTTATTTGTAGGCGCAGCTGTTTGGGGTTGTGTACAGACGCTTAAAGTCGAAGATATAGTCGACGAAGCAAATGAGAAGATAGATGATATCGTAGAGAATCATTCAGAAGAAGAGCTCGAGTTACCTGAGGTAAAGAAGGAAATTGGTGTGGTTAGAGCAAAGATGGTTGGTAAGATCGTCCTTAACTACACTGGTCCGGTTGTTATGGCTGGTATGGCAGCTTATGCTATTTGTCGGGCATACGGTCTTCAGAGACAGGCATATTTAGCAATGAGTGCAGCATATGGCACAATGGCTAAGGCATATGACGCAGTTCTTGATCGTGTTGAAAAGAAATGGGGTCAGGATGGTCTCAAATATGCTAAGTATGGCATTGAGCAGGAGGAAGTCGAGAAAGAAATTGTCGACGAAAAAGGTAAGAAAAAGAAGATCAAAGAAAAAGAAGATATTTGTACAGAGCGCTGGGAAGATGTTCGTAAGTCCAGCCCTTTTGCAATAGTCTTCGATGAAGAGACTTCTTTGTATAAGAGCTGCGGTGGTAGTCTCATTAAGATGAGATCAGAGCTTGTAACTCTTGAAAGCTGGTTGCAGACGAAATACAATCAGGGTGTTCCTCTGTTCTATAACTCTGATGTAGTGCGTAATGTGGCAGGTGATGATACAAGATGGTTAAGTGATCTTGGTCAGGTTACTGGTTGGTATAGTAAGGATCTGAAGAATGTAGAGGCTACGGACGGAACTCTGCTTCTGAATTATTATACCTTCAATGGTACTGATCCTGAAACAGGAGAAAGAAAGCAGTATATAGCAATCGATCCTAACTGTGAGCTTATCGATCTGGATGCTAATAAAACATTATATCCTACCGGTATTCTCCAGTTAGATACAAAGAAAAGAGTCGGTGGAAGATATATTTCTCAGGTGAGAGAAACAGCTGAGATCTAAGATTAAATCGGAGGATAAATAATATGAATGAGTCTGATAAGATAAGGTTATTCGGAGAAGTTAAGTGGTGGAGTCTTCAGAGAGGGTATGGTTATATTACATGTGGGTCCAAGGACTATTGGGCCCACTACTCTCAGGTGAACTCTGATAAGAAGTTCAAGAGATTAAAAGATGGACAGAAGGTAACATTTTGTCCTGACCATAATGAAAAAGGCGATTTTGCAACTGACATTTCAGTTATAGAAGACTAATCCATAAAAGGAGGATTAAACAATGAAAAAAATATTGATATTTGGAGCTGGATTCTTAGCAGGTGTCGTAACTGGTACGGTCGTAACAGTATTATGCTACGATCATCAGAAAAAGAAGAAGGAAAAAGAGCTTTCTGAGAAACCCGATGGGGTTTATAGTGATCACATCGTGACTACAGACGTAGATGAAATGCGGCATTTTTATATTCAGGGTCTTAGAGATCTTGGTATAAATGTCTGGGATGTTGATGAGGACGGTGAATATGATAATAATTTCGAGGAGGAAGATCGACAAGCATCAATTGTCAATCCTATTGAAGATGATGAGGAGCCGGAAGAAGAGGAATCTGATAGTTATCCAGTAGAGCCGAATCCGGAACCTTATGAGATTCCTGACCATGCTTATGGAACAAGGGAATTTTATGACAGCGAGACATTAATGTATTACAAGGGCGATAGTCAGATGACAGACGCTAATTATGAGTTTGTCATCGATTGGCAGCAGCATGTGGGAAATATTGAGGATAGACTCAATAAAGAGGATAAGGACGAGATTTATATTCGTAACGAAGTCGAGCAAACAGATTATCAGATCCTTATTTATGCTGATAGCTACGCCCATGCAATTGAAGGTGAGGAACCTTTAGGAGACATGGCTGATTAAGGCTTTTTACCAATCCTTTCACTTAATCAGTCTTACTTATATTCGATGCCGGGAAACTCTATAGCGTGTTATTACATACCTCTTTACAACATGCTATAGACGCCCGGCTTTTATATTTTTAGGAGGTGAGTCTATGTGTAATTATTGTGAAGATTTTTGGGATAATGAATTTGGTGTTGGTGATGATCTATATTTAGGAGAAGATGATATAGTAATTGAATGTAATGGCAAACATATACTTTCTATAAGTTTAACTGTTTTTATAAACGACAAAGCTGAAATGGAAATCTATGGATGCACTGATGAAGACGAGGACGCAATAATAAAGAACATCCCAATCAAATATTGCCCTATGTGTGGAGAAAGGTTGGTGAGAAAAGATGGATAAATCTAAATTCACAAAGCGTTTATATAAAGAAAACATAAATTTTAAAATCTATGTTGATAAGTTGTTAGCAGATTGTCATGATTATAACCAGGACCCTGATATTTGGGAAAATGAAACGGTGTATCAGGTTGGATTATATTATGAGCAGCTGCAAAAGAGTGGTGTAGCGGTTACGAATGATCCTAGTGTTCCGGCAATAGTAGCAAAGGAATTATATTGTTCGTGTCAGGAGGATAAGTCATGTTGATATTTGGTAGAGGATTAAAAATAGCGTTTTGGAATATTGGTAAAACAGCTATCATCGAAGGCGAAATAAGATATAAAATGCCAACACAGGTAGCTGAAAACGCTTATGTGGTTAAAACTGCTTTTAAATCTGATGATTGTATTGTTCCTTGTGATCGGATAACACAGGTTTTGCTAAAAGATTTTGATGACCATGATGTTTGGGTAACTATCGACGAACTTTATAAATCATTTCTGAACGGCTCGGTAATCTGTCCGGATACGTTTTATAATAGATTTTATTCACCAAAATTAAATTTACCCAAAGTTCGTTTATCACAAATAAGTACTGATTCTTTGAAATATGCTACTCCTTGTCCTACAGTCAATATAGAACCTATAAAAGATTTTGGTACATATATAGATAATAATCCTATGTCTATCAGATCACTGATAGCTCAAGCTATTATTTTTGATGATGAGTTTAAATATTTTTTAAAGGAGGATAAAACAATGAATTTTTTAAGTTTTGAAACTGAGTATAATAATTGTGGAGGCACTGCAAGATGTAGGCTTGAATTTGAAATGACTGGCGCAGAGATATATAAATTTGAGCCTCTTTTAAGAAGAGCTAAAGATAGTTTGCAGATTAAGAATTTTAGTGAATCTGTATTGATGGCTTTTCTTGATGCAACTAATCTGCCTAAACCTAAAAAGGTTATATTTAATGGTCCGGCTACAATAGTTATGTGGGAAGATAATACTAAGACAGTTGTTAAGAAAGCTGAAGGTGAGCCGGACGATAAAGAAAAGGCGATCATGTACTGTGTGTTTAAGAAAATAATCGGGGATAAACCCGGTATGGATAAATATATAAATAACTTTTTAAAGGAGGAAAAGAAAGTTGAAAAGAAAGAAGAAAAAGCAAGTAGCGGTAAGTTACATCGGAAAAAACCGGGAACTCGCAAGAGCTGTAGCAAAAGTTAAATGTAAGAAATCCGGTATGGTACATATCTGCAAAGGAACCAATAAGCAGGGTAAGAAACGTGAGTCATGGTTTAGTCACAATTGGCGTTATGTTTTGAAGAACGTTGTATAAATGATATTTGGAGTGCCGTAAGGTTGAGTACTACGAGGGCGCGCTTAGTAATGACGGGTGCGGCACAGGCGTTCAGTAGGCAGGGTACGGACGCTTTTTATATTTGAAAGGAGGCCACTATGAAAAAGGAAATAGCGTTTTTGATGGGTGCGGTATCTGCGGTAGATGGAATGATACATGATGGTTATGAACATTTCATAACTCGCAATGATAAAGGAGAACCAGTGGCAATCAGTTACGCTGACATACGTGATTATCTTGAAAGCCTGATGGTCATTAGAGGGAAGGATATAGAAAAGATAAGCGAAGAAACATACGATGATACATATGATTTAACTATTCATTTTACAAATCGAGAAGAACATGAAAGATTCGCTGATAAGTTAGCAAGAATAGGGGCTATCCGTGGAACTATTAAGATTGAAAAGGATTGGGAGGGCAAGCAGAATGAAGATGATAGTTGAAATGCCAGAGGATTGGATTAAGGATTTGGGTAAAGGAAGTTCTGAGTTTGTATTAGAACATGCTTATGATATGTGGAAGATGGTAGCAGATGCCACTCCTTTTACAGAAGCAGAGGACTGTATAGAACGTGAAGAAGCAATTTTGAGTATCTGGGGAAAATGGAATGAATCACGGGATGAAATGGCAGAAAGAATTGAAAGAACATTAAAAGCGTTACCGCCTGTTACACCAAAACTTGAGGAATGTGAATATTGTATAAGTCGTGATGAACTAAAGAACGAACTTATGTTAGATATTCCCGAACAGGACTCTGGGTTGTATTCAGATTTATGTAATATTATAGATTTATTACCGCCTGTTACACAGAAGCAGAGCTTTGAGGGCATGACAAATGGTGAGGTGATAAAGGCATTGTTTCCGTATGTTGAAGCTGAAGAAACTCCCCATTTAGAAGTTATAGAAACTAATCTTGACCAAGATTTTGCTTATACATTGTTTCAGAAAAAATGGTGGAACGCACCATACAATGGAGGTGAGCAGGAATGAGCAGAGTTGAAGAAAATATGGACATAATGGCATTTTTAAATGATGAAAAAATGAACAAGCCCAATGGTACTTTTGAAGAAATGACGGTATGGAGCTTGGGAACAATAGCAACTCTGTTGGCAGATATATCCAAAAGCCTTGCAATCATAGCCGACAGCATGAGCAAAAGAGAGGATGGTGAGCAGAATGAGTGAGTGGATTCCTGTTAGTGACCATTATCCAGAAGAAAAAGGCAGATATTTAGTCACAACAAAACAGAAATGTGTAAGATTTGGTATATGGCTTGGTTATATTGAAGATTGGGATGGAGTAATTGCATGGATGCCTTTACCAGAACCATACACAGAGGGAGGTACACAATGAGTGAAAGTTATAGCAATTCAGAAATAAGTCAAAACATAATATGTCCGTATTGTGGTAAGGAATATGAACCGAGTTATGAAGAAACTTATATAGGCGGTGAACCTGTTGAGTGTTACAAAGAAGGTTCACAGGAATTTACTTGTGACCATTGTGGAAAGCGGTTTGTAATGTATGCGTCTTTTACATGGGAATATGAAACAGAAACTATTGATGGAGAAATGACCGAGGAAGAATGGGAAGCTATGAATGATGATGTGAGATTTTAGTCAACGATAGTCAATGATTAGTCAACAATTTAGTCAAAGGAAAATGAGTTTAACTTTTTAACGCTGAAAAGTTTAATTCGTTTACTGAATTTAACGGAATTAAAACCGAATTAAAAATGAGTTAAAGTTTAGGAGGTACATAGTATGTATGATATTGACCGTGGTGTTGTAGCAATAGATATTCCTGTTATTGGATATGAAACGTGGTCAGTTGCAGTTCTTAATGAAAACGGAGTAGATAAAGAAGCCACAAAGGAATTAGCAGACCAAATAAACAGTGATTATAACCCAAAGCATAAACACGTTATTTAGGAGGGTACACAGCATGACCCGAATTAAACCCGAGTTAAGAGGTACACAGCATGGATAAAGACAGAAGGAAAGCTCTTATTGATGAAATTGCAAATATATTTAATACAAATAGCGAAAAGATAGAAAATGATATTGAAGAACTTGAAAGATTAACATCTATTCGCAAAAGTATGCTCGTTAATATGGACTATCAGACACGAAAAATATTTAGAAAAAGATTATATGTCAAAGGAGGAACACAACATGATTGACATAGTACAGATTAAACAGGCAATAAAAGATGGTCAGCTAAAAGCCTACGTCAAGGATGGCAAGATTTACTTGCAGAATGATATAGGCGAGTGCGTGGAGATTGGGGAGGTACAGGACAATGACAATAAATGATGCAGTAAATAAATGGATGCCTGTTGTTGCTATGGGCGTAGAGGATATGCCAGAGATAAAAGAGGCTGTGAAAATGGCAATCACAAGCCTTGAAGCGTGGGGTGAGATAAAGCAGGAAATAAATGATCTATTCAGCAAACCTGCCTTTTATATGCCAAATTATGATGCTTATAAGATGTTTTTGGAGATTATAGACAAGCACTTGCAGGAATTGGAGAGTAGCCGGGAGGAAATAAAATGACTAGATCAGAGATTCTAGACGCCGCAAAGAAATGTGTATGTGGTCAGCGTGAACAGGATTATGGCACACCGGAAAGCAATTTCCAGCTGATTGCAGATTTGTGGAATTCATATTTGGGTTTACCGTATCGTCATTCAGACATAAATGAAAGCAGAGACACTATACCTGAAATATCTCCTACAGATGTAGCCATGATGATGGGACTTATGAAAATAGCAAGAATAAAGAATGGTGGCGGTACAGGCGATTCATTCGTTGATCTGGCAGGCTATGCTGCCTGTGGAGGAGAGATTAATGCTAATGTCGAGCATGGCTACATACGTGGTATGAGAGCTAAAGCTAATATTGATCAGGAGGAAAAAGATGAGTGAATCTGACGAAACGGAGGTATGGGTATGTATTATATTCTTGCTAATAGCAGCGATGTTTCTGTTTCCGATAATGGTACTTTTGTTGGGCAGTTATTGCCGTGGCTTATTGTTGGGGACGTAATTATACCTGGTGTAATATTGATGTTTGTTTTCTTATTAATAAAAATATTAAAAACTATGAAGGAGGATCTTGAATAATGGGCGATGAGAAAAAATCTGGTAGATATGAGTGGCAGGAACCAAAAGATATAAATACTAAATCTGATGATTTTAGAGCAGGATATCGTCAGGGTTATATTGACGGAATGAATACGGCAGCAGATAAGATACTTGGCATGCTGGTGTCTATTGATAAAGATAAAAAAGATTGATATTTCACTCCTTATAGTGAGCGACATAAAGTCGTATCAATAAAAAGAAAGGAGAACCCAAAATGGATGATTGGGTAATAGGATTTATTTTATTTGTTCTTCCGATAATAGTCGGAGGAATTATATTAACTGGATTAAATCACTTTGAGCAGTGGCTTGAAGTGAAAAGAGACGAAAAGAAAGAGAAAGAAGAAAACGAAAAATACCAGAGATATCGTAAAATGTTTCTGGAATAGCTTTATAAGGGAGCGTTGTCTCCCTTATAATTTTTAGAGAGGAGTAAAGGTAATGTTATATGAGTGGAAAACGTAGGTACACAAAAAGAGAATATTTTGAATTCTTATTTAATTTGGGTTTTGATGGGGCTGATAAATATCGTGAATTGGCAAAGATTTTACATAATATAGATTATATTTGGTTTAATAGGATGGACGAAAACACCATGTATAATGGTATTGAGATACGAAAGTATTATTTGAGTGATGAGTTGGGTTATATGCCTGACGAAATTGATGAATACGATGAATATATTTTTCCGTCTACACCCTCTGTTTTGGAGGTTTTGGTCGGTTTTTCGAATAGATTATGTAGAGATGTGTTAAATTGGAAAGTTAGTAAGCTTATGAAGATGTTCATTAGTAATTTAGAATTGGATAGAAGGGTTACGGACGATCATTGTGTGTACGAAATAGTAGATATGTGGATGTATGGGGAGTTAAGTCTGTTCGGAGACGTGTCCACAACTTCCACAGATTTATGGAGTCAAGCTGCGATTTGGATGCAAAATTTATAAATTTTGAAATAAAAATGTGGATTTTGTGGAAAAATGTGGACAATTTTTATGGTGCGTACGGACGAAATTTGTCAATTTTCTTATTTTGTCACAAAAATCCCACTTTTTTTTTAAATTTACTTGAAAAAAAAAAAATATAGAAAAATTATTTTCCAAAAATGTGGACAAATCTTGAAAAGAAAGGAGATTTTATGGATTTTTTCAATGTAGCCATAAAATATATGTCCTCAAAGAAGATTATGGTATATCCTGAGTATGCAATAGGCGGTTTTAAGGATATTATGATCAAAGGACAAGCTTTTTATGCTATTTGGGACGAAGAAAACAATATTTGGTCCCAAGATAGGTATAGAGTTGTGGAATTAATTGATAAAGAGTTAAAAAAGAAGGAAGAAGAGTTAAAATCTGATAAGTTCGGGAACTCTGGCATTGATATTTATACCAAATATTTGAGATATTCTTCTACAAAGGCTATAGATGACTTTAATCATTGGTGTAAAGAACAGACCAGTGATAATTTTAAGTGGTTGAATAGTAGCGTAGTTTTCTCAAATAGTACTACAAATCGTGATAGTTATTCTTCTATCAGATTAGATTATCCTTTAGAACCCGGAGATACTTCGGCTTGGGACGAATTGACAGATAGACTATATTCTCCAGAAGAGAAAAGAAAGATTGAATATGCAATAGGTGCTATAGTAAGTGGTGGATCTAAGAATCTTCAGAAGTTTTTTATATTTGTAGGTGATGCTGGTACTGGTAAGTCTACGATTATGCAAATAATAAGAGACATGTTTCCTGGATATTGTAGTACGATAGATGTAGAAGCATTAGGAAATGCGTCCGCATCCTTTGCATTAGAGCCTTTGAGTGAGAATCCATTAGTAGCGATTCAAGATGATACAGATTTAAGTCATATAGATACAAACGTTAGACTTAATAGTATAGTATCACATGAACCTATGCTTATTAATGAAAAGCATAAGAAGATTTATAAAGCTAAATTTAATACTATTATATTTGCAGGCAGTAATAGAGAAGTATATATTACAGATGCAAGATCTGGTCTATTAAGAAGAATAATAGATATCGAACCTACTGGACAAGTGTTTAGTGCTTCAGATTATTTTAGATTAATAGATAGTATCAAATTTGAGCATGGCGCTATTGCATGGAAATGTCTTCAGGTTTATAAAGAGAATCCAAGATATTATGATAAGTATTATCCTATTAAGATGATCAGAGCAACTAACCGTCTGTACAATTTTGTAGAGGAATGTTGGGTTGATTTTCTTGACAAGAATGATGGTACAACTTTGAGTAATGCTTGGAATACATATACGAGATATTGTGATCTTAGTGATATGAAGTATAGACTTGATAGACTTAAATTTAAGATAGAGTTTAAAGATTATTTTTCAAGATATTTACCGGAAGCTAGGGATGACGAAGGTCATCATGTTAGAAATTATTATTCAGGTTTTAAGTTTAATAAGATCGGAATAATAAATAATATTGATGAAGAACCAATAAAAACATGGTTAAAGTTTGGGTCAGTTGAGAAAACATATTTTGATAACGATAATAACGATTTATTAGCACAATATGCGAATGATTCAGGTGTTCCTTCTTGTAAATGGGAGAATTGTAGAACAAGATTAGTTAATATAGATCCTACAAGATTACATTATGTTCTTATGCCTGAGAATCATATAGTGATAGATTTTGATATTAAAGATCCAGAAACGGGAAAGAAGTCTTTCGAATTGAACGCCAAGGCAGCAGCATCATGGCCACCTACATATGCTGAGTTGAGTAAGTCTGGTGAAGGTATACATCTACATTATATTTATGATGGTGATGTTAGTGAGTTAAATAATAAGTTTGATGATGATATTGAAGTAAAAGTTTTTACAGGTAATGCTTCATTGAGAAGGAAGTTAACCCAATGTGTCAATTTACCTATAGCAACTATTAATTCAGGGCTACCAAAGAAGGAGAAAGGAGCAAATATGGTAGAGGAATTTGTCTTGAAGAATGAGAAAGCCATCAGGACAATTATTGAAAAGAATCTTAGAAAAGAGTATCATCCTGGAACTAAGCCATCTATAGATTATATTTATAAAGTTCTTGAAGATGCTTATAAGAATGATATTCAGTATGATGTCACGGATCTACGTCCGAAGATTTTGGCATTTGCTAACAATAGTAGTAATCATGCAGAGTATTGTGTTAAACTTGTAAATGAAATGCATTTTATGAGTGACGTCGATACTTCAAATGGTGAAGAAGTAAAACGTGGACAATATGATCCTGATTCTGAAATAGCTTTCTTTGATATAGAAGTCTTTCCTAATCTATTTATATTTGTGTATAAGCCGATTGGGTATGATTGTAAGATATTGATCAATCCGGAAGGAAAGTTATTGCAGGATATTTTTGAGAATTATCGTATGATAGGTTTTAATAATCGTCGATATGATAATCATGTTTGCTATGCAAGAATGCAGGGATATTCTATTCATGAGTTGTATGATCTTAGTCAGAAGATAATAAATGATAGTGCTAACTGTATGTTCAGTAATGCATATAATTTGAGTTACACAGATGTGTATGATTTTAGTTCGTCAGGAAATAAGAAAGGTCTTAAGAAATGGGAGATCGAACTTGGTATAAGTCACGTAGAGAATGAATTGCCTTGGGATCAACCGGTTCCTGAAGAATTATGGGATCAGGTAGCTAGATATTGTTGTAATGATGTTGAAAGTACTGAGATAGTATTTAATCATCTTCAGTCAGATTGGATTGCTAGACAAATTCTTAGTGATCTTTCCGGATTGTCTGTAAATGACACAACAAATCAGCATACAACAAAAATTATATTTGGTGGTAATAAACATCCACAAACAGTCTTTCAATATAGAGATTTAAGCAAACCGGTCAAATGGCTTCCTGAAGATATGAAGAAGTTTCTTTGGGATAGATTTCCAGAGATGATGAAATGGTGGAGCGAGAACACAGATTCGTTATTGCCATATTTTCCTGGATATTCTTTTGATCATGGTAAGTCTATTTATAAAGGAATCGAAGTAGGTGAAGGCGGATTCGTAGAAGCCATTCCAGGTATGTATGGAATGATTGCGTTACTGGATGTAGCATCTATGCATCCTCATAGCATGTTGACCGAATATATATTTGGTCCGTATACAGAAAGACTTGCAGATTTAGTTGATGGTCGTGTTGACATTAAACATGAAGATTGGCAGTTGATTCACGACGCGTTTGACGGTAAGCTCGACAAATATGTTGAAAAAGCTATTAATGGAGAGATAACTTCTAAACAGTTGAGTAATGCGTTGAAGACAGCTATCAATTCAGTATATGGTTTGACAGCTGCTAAGTTTGAGAATCCTTTCCGTGATGTACGTAATAAGGATAATATAGTTGCTAAGCGTGGTGCATTATTTATGGTGGATCTTGCTGAAGCTGTTAGAGCAAAAGGATATACAGTTGCTCATATTAAGACAGATTCTATTAAGATTCCTAATATGGATCAGGATATTGTTGATTTTGTCATGGAGTTTGGTAAGAGATATGGATATACATTTGAACATGAAGCAACTTATGACAAAATGTGTTTAGTTAATGATGCCGTCTATATTGCTAGATATTTGAATAAAGATGGTACAGTTGGAGAGTGGACTGCAACTGGAGCTCAGTTTGCAGAACCTTATGTCTTTAAGACATTGTTTAGTCATGAAGATTTGGAGTTTAGTGATTTGTGTCAGACAAAGTCAGTAAGCTCATCATTATATTTAGATTATAACGAAGGTTTAGACAAAGATGAACATAATTATGTCTTTGTCGGTAAAGTTGGATCGTTCTGTCCTATCAAGAAAGGTTGTGGTGGAGCAGATCTTTGTAGAGAAAAAGACGGAAAGTATTATTCGGCAACTGGGGCTAAAGGATATAAATGGCTTGAAGCTGATGTTGTTAAGAATAATGACATGATGGATGATATAGATATGAGTTATTTTGTTAAGTTAGCAGACAATGCTGTCGCAGCATGTCAGGAGTATGGATCGTTCGAGTGGCTCGTCGATCCTGCTCCATGTAATTATTTGATTCCTATGGACACATCACCTGGAGACGATTTTATGAATTCGTATGTCGGTGCAGATGATGATCCACCTTGGAATACAGAACAGCTGGTAGCCTAAAAAACAGAAGGAGGAAAAAGAAATGGCTGAGCTTATTAAATTTATGGATGTTGATGGTAGGAACATGAGGTTCCGCAACTTTGCAGGTAAAGCTGGAAAGTATAATGCAGAAGGAGATAGAAACTTTTGTCTTCTTCTCAATCCTGAAGTTGCTGACGAAATGAAGGCTGATGGATTTAATATAAGATATCTTAAGCCTAGAGATGAAGAAGAAGATCCAGTTCCTTATGTTCAGGTAAAACTTAAGTATTATAGCAGATCTGGAGAGAGACTTCGTCCACCTAAAATTGTTCTTGTGACAAAGAAAGGTAAGACACAGCTTGATGAAGAAAGTATTAACACTTTGGATTGGGCTGAAATAGAGAAGTTTGATATTGCTATCAATCCTCGTGAGTATAATAATATTCAGGGACGTTCTGGCGTAACAGCATATCTTAAGACTCTTTATGTAACAATAGTCGAAGATGAATTTGAGGACAGATATTATGACGTTCCGGATTCTGCTCAGAATATTGTCGATGACGAAGAAGACGAAGATTGATATTATCAGAACATCAAATTCTTGCCGTTGAGAAATTACGTACTGGCTCCATCTTAGTTGGTGGAGTCGGTACTGGCAAGTCTAGAACTTCTCTATTATATTTTTATACAAAGGTTCTCGATGGCAAAGTCAATCCATTAGATTGCCCTACAACTTGGTGTGATTTATATATTATAACAACTGCTAGAAAAAGAGACACTAACGAATGGGAAGCAGAATGTAGCTGGTTTGATATTCCAAACGATCATATGAATGTAATTGTTGATTCTTGGAATAACATTGAGAAATATAAAGATGTTAGAGATTGTTTCTTTATATTTGACGAGCAGAGAGTTGTGGGTTCTGGTAAATGGTCTAAAACTTTTATAACAATAGCCAAAAAGAATGATTGGATATTGTTAAGTGCAACACCAGGGGATTCTTATATGGATTATGTACCAGTATTAATAGCTAATGGATATTTTAAAAATCGTACTGAGTTTATTAAGAAACATGTTGTTTATAGACCATTTATGCAATTTCCTGTAATAGACCATTTTGTTAATACTACGCATTTGGAAAAATGTATAAATGAAATATTAGTTTTGATGAGTTTTGAAAATGGTATAAGTAAACATCATATAGATGTTAAGACATCCTATGATAAAGAATTGTACATGGATATTTTAAAAAATAGATGGAATCCATGGAAAGAGGAACCGATAGCAGATGCATCTGGATTAAGTCAAGCTTTACGAAGAGTTGTGAATAGTGATCCTAGCAGAATAAAGGAGACTGCTAAAATTATAGATGAACATTTCAGATGCATTATATTCTACAACTTTGATTATGAATTAGAACTACTACGACAGATGTGCGAAGACAATGGGTATATTTATGCCGAATGGAATGGTCATAAACATAAAGTTATACCTAATACAGATACTTGGGTATATTTAGTACACTATGCATCAGGATCAGAAGGATGGAACTGTACTTTAACGGATACAATTATATTTTATAGTCAGAACCATTCTTACAAAATGATGACACAAGCTGCTGGTCGTACTGAAAGAATGAACTCTCCTTTCAAAAATTTATATTACTTTCACCTTATGTCAGATGCATATATAGACAAGGCGATAAGAAAATGTCTTACTCAAAAGAAGGATTTTAACGAGCATCGTTTTGTTGAGGAGCTTGACGATGACGAATTTTCCGAAAAATACAGTATGTAGTTTTTTCATCGCTTATGGTGAGGAAGAGGGACGATGGTGTCTCTCTGTAGTCCTAAGAATAGGTTAGTAAGGATTTTAACACATAAACATTGTGATTAGAATTTTGAAAGCCTATACGCAATGGATTATATTTTTTGAAAGGAGCAGCAATGGCAAACGAAAATGCTTATCAAGCTGGTTTAATAAAAAGGATCAAAGAACGCTTTGATGGCGCTATAGTTTTAAAAAACGATAGTCGCTATAAACAAGGTATTCCAGACCTTACAGTTTTTTACAAAGATAAGTGGGCTGCTCTTGAGTGCAAGAAAGAAAAAAATGCTCGGCATCAACCAAATCAGGATTATTATATTTCTAAGATGGATGAGATGAGCTTTGCAAGATTCATCAGCCCAGAAAATGAGGAGGATGTTCTTGATGAGATGGAACATGCATTCACGTCTCGAAGGCCAACACGCGTTTCTAGGAGCAAGTCAGTATAGTTGGTTAAACTATGATGAAGACAAGCTAGTAGACAAATATTATAATTTTTTGGCTACACAAAAAGGAACAGAGATGCATGAGTTGGCTGCAATGTTAATTAAACAGCGTGTCAGACTTCCAGAAGAAGGAAAAACGTTTGACATGTATGTTAATGATGCAATATATTATAATCTAAGACCTGAGCAGAAGTTGTACTATTCAGAAAATTGTTTTGGTACAGCAGATGCTATAAGTTTTGATGAAGATGAATATTTTCTTAGGATACATGATCTTAAGACTGGAGTAAATCCAGCATCACTTCATCAATTAGAAATATATGCAGCATTATTTTTCCTTGAATATGATTTACCTGTAAACGAGGTTGAGATGGAGCTTAGATTATATCAAAATGATGATATAATAATTGGCAATCCGACTGTCGTAGACATAGCTCCAATTATGGATAAAATTGTGACCTTTGATAAACTTATAGAGCAAATCAAAAAGGAGAACTAAAATGGAACACAGTTATATTTTGCATGCCGGAGTCAAAAGAAAATCAGGAAGATATGAATGGGGCTCTGGTGAATATCCGTATCAACATGAAGCTTGGTTTCAGGGTTGGAGTAAAATTCCGTCTAAAGATCAGGCTGAATATGCTAAATCTTTTGGAATGACATTAAAAGAAGCACGTTATAGATATTCCATAGGAAAAGATGTTAAGAAAGCGCAAGATATAGGTCATGCTAAAGAGCTTAGATATTCTAAGCAAATGTCAGTTAAGGCTATAGCTGCAAAAATGGGTGTTTCAGAATCAACTGTAAACTCATGGCTTAAACCTATGGCAGAAGAAAGAGCACGTGAAACAGAAGACCTTGCTAATAAAATAGCACAGTATGCTGATAAGCATGCCGGTGTCGATATTGGTAAAGGTTGTGCCACTGCAATGGGTGTTAATAAGACAAAATTCGAAGCAGCTATTCAGTTACTTAAGGATCGTGATGGGTACTATAATGTTCAGTGGGGTCAAGAGCAGCAGACAACTGGTAAAAATACTCAGACTACTGCATTAATAAAGATTAGACCTGAATGGAAAGGGTATTCAGAAGAGAAACTTAAGAAAGCTGCTTATAAATATGTAATGGAACATGCTGACGATATTACTTTACCTTTTGAAGTTAAGTATAATTATGATACTGGTAAAACTATATTAGGTTTTGACATTCCTAAGTCTGTATCATCAAAACAAATAGAAGTTGTTTATACAGATAAAGAAGGTAAAGGTGGAGCTGAAAGAGATGGTCTTATAGAACTTCGTAGAGGAGTTCCTGATCTTTCTTTAGGTAATGACAATTATTCTCAGGTTCGTATTGCAGTAGATGATACCCATTACATAAAAGGAATGGCTGTGTATTCAGATAATCTTCCTGATGGTATAAACATTCGTATACATTCTAATAAAAAAGAAGGTGTACCTCTTAAATCAGATGATCCTGATGCTAAGCAGGTTCTTAAACCTATGAAAAGAGCAGAAGATGGATCCGTAGATTTGGAAGACCCTTTTGGTGCTCAGATAACAGCACAGCGTGGATGTATAAATAAGGTTAATGAGGAAGGAAAATGGGGAGATTGGACATCGGCTAGATCTTTAGCCTCTCAGGTGTTAAGTAAACAGTCTCCTGAACTTGCTCAAAAACAATTGAATCTTGATTATACAAAACGCGCAGCTGAATTTGATACAATTAAACAGATTACCAATCCAGTTGTCAGAGAAAAGATGCTTATAGAATTTGCAGATGAGTGTGATAAGGCTGCTGTACATCTTAAAGCAGCTGCTTTACCTGGTCAGTCTGTTAAAGTTCTTATTCCTATTCCGTCATTAAAACCTGGTGAATGTTATTGTCCTATGTATAAAGATGGTGAGAAGTTAGCACTTATAAGGTTTCCTCATCAGTCTATCTCTGAAATACCTATGGTTACTGTTAATAATAGTAATGCTGAAGGTAAAAGAGTTATGACTAATCAGGCAATAGATGCTATAGGATTGAATCCTAAAGATGCGCATCGTTTATCAGGTGCAGACTTTGATGGTGATACCGTTGTATGTATACCGAATAAGAAAGGTTACATTAAGAACGCTCCTGAGTTTAAAGGTCTTGAAGGTTATGAACCTAAAGAGTTATGGCCTGGCTATCCTGGTATGAAACCTATTTCTCATCAGTTAGCTCAGACTAAGATGGGTATAGTTACTAATCTTATCACTGACATGTCACTGATGAATGCACCTGAGCATGAGATGGTTCGTGCTATTAAGATGGCACAGTTAATTATAGATGCTGAGAAACATAAGCTTAACTGGAGAGGTGCAGAAGAAGAGTATAGGATAGCTGAGCTTCATGAGAAATACCAAGGCAAGAAACGTGGTGGTGCTGTTACTATAGTATCCAAAGCATCTGGTGAGTATGATGTACCAGAAAGAGATGACTCATACTATAATATAGACCCTAAGACTGGAGCTAAGATCCCCAAGTATACCGGTAAGAAGAAGGTATACTTTACGAGAGAGGATGGCACCAAGTACTATAAGAATCTACTTCCTTATCAGGAAGGTTATGATCCTAATGCAAAGGATGTTATGCAAAAGTCTACAAAGATGGCTGAGACAAGTGATGCACGTACACTAGTCTCCCCCTATAAGTACCCCATAGAGACCATCTATGCCAATTATGCAAATCAGATGAAGGCTATGGGTAATGCTGCTCGTAAGGAGAGTCTTGTTAAAAAAGAAACTCCGTATAGTGCACAGGCAGCAGAGACATATAAGGATGAGGTAGCCCATCTTCGTGAAAACTTAGAAAAGTCTAAGGTAAATGCAGCTTTAGAACGTTTAGCACAACGTTCGGCTAAAGTTATCATAGATGAACGTATAGCTAAGTACCCTGAGCGTTACAACAAAAAGACACCTGATGGAAAGAAACACATTTCAAAGTTAAAGAATCAGGTCACCAATCAACAGAGAAAGATTGTTTCTAAGCAGGCGCCTTTTGACATTAGCGAACGTGAATGGGAAGCAATACAAGCTGGTGCTTTACACAAATCAGAAGTTAAAGAGATCATTAATCGAGCTAACTCAGATCAGGTTAAGAAGTATGCAATGCCTAAGAATACTAACTATTCTACACTGAGTGCTGCTAATCTGGCTCACGCTCGTGCAATGATTAATTCTGGTTATACACAAGCAGATGTTGCAGCTAGCTTTAATATCTCACCCAGCACTCTTAGTAAACTATTAAGAGGTATGTCTTAAAGAAAGGAGTTGAAAGCTTATGTCTACATCAAATGTTGATACATATGATGAATCAGAAGTTAAAGAGTTAATGCTTTCGACTTCTGACAATCCTTACAATCCGTTTACTCAATTCTTTGAATGGTATGCTTTTGACATTGCAAATGGTTACAATACTTGTTCTTATTTAGCAAGAGTTTGTGAATTGTCAGAAGATGTTTGTGACCGGGAGACCCGTCTCTCAATTAATGATGCCATTGAAGAAGCTTTAATGTTTAACCTTACTGGTAATCGTATAGCTGTTGAAAAGCCCAAGAACTTAGCATCAGCTTAATTGATTTGACAATGCATGATTTATTCATATGTTGTTCTCCTTTAAAAGTTTTGTTTTAAGTTTGTTTAATTAGATTTAAAACAAAACGAAAGTGGCGTTGACTTGTTTGTTTTCAGACAGGGGGGAGGGGTCTCCTGAAACCACCCCCTCCCTTCAT
>Ga0265298_10000379_pt1 | contig 66417 bp, 44 predicted proteins | sample AusTroGonzalo_MG_3_FD_193486 | JGI IMG/M metagenome (GOLD analysis project Ga0265298, IMG submission 193486) | Bovine rumen microbial communities from tropical cattle in Woodstock, Queensland, Australia - Gonzalo_01 | ecosystem: Host-associated > Mammals > Digestive system > Stomach > Rumen ... | reverse complement strand
GGGCGGCTTCGGCGGCGGCATGGGCCAGGGCGGCCAGCGTCCGCAGGGCCAGGGCGGCTTCGGCGGCGGCATGGGCCAGGGCGGCCAGCGTCCGCAGGGCCAGGGCGGCTTCGGCGGCGGCATGGGCCAGGGCGGCCAGCGTCCGCAGGGCCAGGGCGGCCAGCGTCCGGGCATGGGCCAGGGCGGCCAGCAGGGGCAGAACCCGCAGCGCGCCCGCGACCTCCAGATCATCCGCGACAACGACCTGAAGCAGCTTGAGTACAAGACCGACGACGGCCACAAAGTATGGTATTGCGAAGGCACGTACAACATGAACGCTGCCGGCAAGCCCGCCATCCTCCTCTTCCTCCACGGCGGCGGCGAACGCGGCAACGACACCGACAACGCCAGCCAGGTCCGTCTGGGGCTCCCCGCCATTATCCGCGCGATCAAGTCCGATCCGACCCGCAAGGTCATCGTCCTCGCTCCCCAGTGCCCGAGCAGCCAGACCTGGGGCGGCATGGGACGTCTCCCCGAAGACGGCTCCGCCGCGATCGACATCCTCCCGAAGCTCATCGAGCAGAAGATCAAGGACTACAACGCCGATCCTGACCGCGTCTACATCACGGGTTTCTCCATGGGCGGCATCGGCACGCTTGAAATGTGCGCCCGCAGGCCCGACCTCTACGCGGCCGCCGTCGCGATCTGCTGCGGCGGTTCCCAGGCGCAGGCCGACAAGATGGTCAAGATCCCGACCCAGCTTCATCAGGGCGCCGCGGACCCCACCGTCCAGCCTGCGCGCACCAGGGCGTTCTATGACATGCTGAAGAACGCCGGCGGCAATGTCACGTACACGGAGTATCCCGGAGTCGGACACAACTCCTGGGACAACGCCTACGCGGACGCCAAGACCTGGACCTGGCTCTTCGCCCAGAAGCGCGGCAATTGATCCGCGCACGTTCAGGCATTTGATTCCAAGTTGAATCTCTTCCCGCTCCGGCCTCAGAACCGGGGCGGGATTTTCTCTGTCTCCACATTAGGAAAACCATCTGCAAACGGGGAGAAAAACGGCAGGAATCGCTTTTTTTTTCGTTTTCCGGCTTGTTTTTCCCGAAAATGGCAATATATTAACTGATGCAAACCACCCTAACCCCAAACAAGGAGTACTACCATGGCTGCAAAAGTCGATAAGAGCAAATGCGTCGGCTGCGAATCCTGCGTCGGAGCCTGCCCCGTCAACGCGATTTCCATGAAGGACGGCGTCGCCGAAGTCACCGAAGCCGATTGCGTCGGCTGCGGCGCCTGCGCTGGCGGATGCCCCTGCGAAGCGATCACGGTTGAGTAATCAATCCTGCCGCTTTTGTGCAAAAAAGACCCGGTCGAACGGCCGGGTTTTTTTACGCCCTCGTTTCGGGCGGGTGCATGAAAAAAAAGTTCCCGGAGTCCGGTGCCGGATCCCGGGAACATGCTTTTTCAGTTTGGATTGCGGGGCCGATCAGTTCCTGACGAGGCCGAGCCATTCCTGGATGACGGGCGCGACCTTGATGAAGAGCGGTGTGAAGACGACGGCGACCATGCTCATGAGCTTCACGAGGATATTCAGGGCCGGGCCGCTGGTGTCCTTGCAGGGATCGCCGACGGTGTCGCCGATGACGGCCGCGCCGTGGACCGGGTTCTTGGTGCCGTCCGGGAGTTTCTTGCCGCCGAAGTTGCCTTTTTCGATGTGCTTCTTGGCATTGTCCCACGCGCCGCCGGCGTTGTTCAGCATGCAGGCGAGGGAGAATCCGCAGGTGAGGCCGCCGATGAGGAGGCCCATGATGCCGGGCACGCCGAGAATCAGTCCGGTGGCGACGGGGATGATGATGGCGAGAAGGGCGGGAAGCATCATCTCGTGCTGCGCGCCCCTGGTGGAGATCGCGACGCAGCGGGCGTAATCGGGCTTGCCTGTGCCGTCCATGATGCCGGGGATCGTGCGGAACTGGCGGCGGACTTCCTCGACCATGCGTCCGGCGGCGCGGCCGACGGCCTTCATGGTGAGCGCGCAGAAGACGAACGCCATCATGGCTCCGAGGAAGCATCCGCAGAGGAAGAGCGGATTCATGACGTGGATTTTGAAGAAGTCGACGAGAATGGCGAAGTGGTCGGAATCCACCAAAAGTCTCGCCTTGACCTCCATCGGGAACGCATTGAACTTGCCTCCCCAGATTTCGATCTCCTGGATTTCGGCGGCGAGCAGGGCCATGGCGGTGAGGGCGGCGGACCCGATGGCGAATCCCTTGCCCGTGGCGGCCGTGGTGTTGCCCAGCATGTCGAGGGCGTCGGTGCGCTCGCGGACATGCGGCGGGAGCGCGGACATCTCGGCGTTGCCGCCCGCGTTGTCGGCGATGGGGCCGTAGGCGTCGGTGGCGAGCGTGATTCCGAGCGTGGCGAGCATGCCGACGGCGGCGAATCCGATGCCGTAGAGGCCGAAGATCGTGCCATGCGTGAAGCCGCCCGCGCAGGTGAACGCGGCGATGATCGCGGCGATCGTGGCGATGACCGGAATCGCTGAGGAGAGCATGCCGAGGGAAAGGCCGTAGATGATGGCCGGGGCGGGCCCCATCTGCGCCTGCGCGGCGAGTTCCTTTGTCGGGCCGTATTCGTCGGAGGTGTAATACTCGGTGCTGTATCCGATCACCACGCCGGCGACCAGTCCGGAGACGATCGCGCCGAAGACGCCCCATGTCAGGACGCCGCATCCGGCCAGGACGGCGCACGCGACGAGGATCAGGATGGAACTGCCCCATGTGCCGAGGCGCAACGCGCGCAGGAGCGTGCCCATGCTCGCGCCTTCCTTGCAGCGCACCGCGAAGATGCCGATCAGCGACAGCACCACGCCGATGCCCGCGACGATCATCGGGGCGTTCACGAGGGCGACCGTGGTCTTCATGGCGGCGGGGATGGCCGCGCCGAGGGCGGCGGTGGAGAGGATGGAGCCGCAGTAGGATTCGTAAAGGTCCGCGCCCATGCCCGCGACGTCGCCGACGTTGTCGCCGACATTGTCCGCGATGGTGGCCGGGTTGCGCGGATCGTCCTCGGGGATGCCCGCCTCGACCTTGCCGACGAGGTCCGCTCCGACATCCGCGGCTTTTGTATAGATTCCGCCGCCGACGCGGGCGAAGAGCGCCTGCGTGGATGCGCCCATGCCGAAGGTCAGCATGGTGGTCGTGATCTCGACGAACTTATGCGAGACGTCGAATCCGGGCGCGACGAGCTGGAGCCCGAGGAAGGAAAGTCCGTGCGCCATGTGGTCCGGCGTGTACACCAGGCGGTCCAGGATGAAATACCACGCGGTGATGTCGAAGAGGCCGAACCCGACCACGGCGAGGCCCATGACCGCGCCGGACCGGAACGCCACCTGAAGGCCCCGGTTCAGGCTTTCGCTCGCTCCCTGCGCCGTGCGGCTGGACGCGCTTGTGGCCGTCTTCATGCCCACGAAGCCGCAGAGGCCGGAGAAGAAGCCGCCGGTCAGGAAGGCGACGGGAACGAAGGGGTTCTGGAGTTTCAGGACCGCCAGGACCGCGAAGATCACGAAGAGAACGGCGAAGACGATGCCGACGCGCGAATACTGCTGCCTGAGATACGCCATCGCGCCGTCGCGCACATATCCGGCGATCTCCTCCATGCGCTCGTTGCCCGTGCCGGCGCGTTTCATCAGGATATAGCACAGGGTGGCGGAAAAGAGAGCGACGATGGAGCAGACGGGAGCGATCCACCAGATGGACGTAGATCCGAACATAAAAACCTCCGGATGTTAAAAAAAAGTGAAATAAAAGACAAAAAAGACCGGTCTATTTAAAATACACCGTATGAAGGCTTTTTTCAAGAGGAAAGGCGCTTTTTCCGATTGCGGAGGAATGCGCGACGGAGGCTTTGCCTCTTCGTGCCGGAACGAAGACCGACGCTACCGCGGTGGAGGCTCCGCCTCCTTCGGAACGAGCGGAACAGGGGAATCCTTCTTGTGGAAGAAATCCTTTTGGAAGGCGTATTTTTCGCCATGGTAACAGCTCATGCGCTGGATCCAGCGGTAGCGGAGGCCCTTGAAGCAATAGCCGAGTTCATGGCGCCGACTGAGATACAGGATGTCGCGCATGGATTCGGCGGCGAATCCGAGAAACGCGCGGAGGAAACAAGGTTTCAATCCGTAGAGCATGCCGTTAGCGATTCCCTCGTTGTAGAAGCGTTTTCGCAGGATTTCCGGCGTATAATTGTGCGAATGCACTACGGCGGCGTCCTTCTCGTAGACGATTTTCAGGCCGGATTCGCGGATGCGGAGCGCCCAGTCGATGTCCTCCGAATACTGGAACGCCGGATTGAACCGGATCCGCCGGGCGACTTCCGTACGGACCGCGGAGAAGACCAGCGAGAACATGAATCCCCAGGAGGCCGCGACGGCGCCGTCGCCGAACGCGCGCTCGTAGTCCTTCCGCACCAGGGGCAGGGCGTCCGCGCGCGGCAGCTGGTTGCCGTAGACCGCGCCGACGGCGGTATCCTGAAGGCGTGCGGCGATGCGTTCGACCGCGTCGCGGCTGCACGGGATCGCGTCGGAGTTGTTGAAGACGATGTATTTCCCATGCGCGGCGTCGACCGCGCGGTTCAGCACGCGGGGCGGATTGTACGGCAGACCGTCCCATGGAACGACAGTGACGGCCGGAAACGCGGCGGCGGCTTCCAGCGTGCCGTCGGTGGAATTGTCGTCGAAAAGCAGAATCTCCATGCGGTCCGCGACGGTCTGTTCGCTGAGCATGGACAGCGTGTCGCGGATGAATGCGCGGTCATTGTGGGACCGCACCACTACGGTGATCTCGACCGGACTTGGCTGTGATTCTCCGGTCATGCGGGATTACGCTCCGGCGGTTTTCAGCTCGAACGCGCCCTGTTTCATCAGGCGGAAGAAATCGGCGATTTCGCGCGGATGTTCGGCCAGCTCGTTTACGGAAAGGATGCAGGCTGTGGAATCGCGGTCGTCGGGGGAGAACCCGTGCATGCCGGGAATGGGCTTGGCTCCCATGTCGCTTGGAACCAGCTGGACGCCAGGATCGAGCAGGAAGATCTCGTCGCCGTAGCTGGCGTCCGCGAAATCGACGTGCAGCGCGGTCTTTTCCTCCGGAGAGAGCCAGTGGCCGGGCGCGCCGTCGACGGCGTCCATGACCGGCTTGCGCGCGGCGGGATTCGGGAACCAAACGCGGAGCATGGTGGAGTCGTACGCGGCGATATAGTCGCGCCCGAATTTGAGCGGGAGCGCCTCGATTTTCGATTTGATGTCGGTCTCGCCCTTCAGCGGGGTCATGCCGTGGTCGGAGAAGATGCAGAAGTCGACGTGGCGGGAATGTGCCCGCGCGACCGCGAGCAGGCCGCGCACCTTGCCGGCAAACGCTTCCAGGTTCTTCGCCACGACCTCCGGCTCGTGTACGTGGAAATGCAGCATGCTGTCCAGGCCAGCCGTGTAGACGAAGAAGAAATCCGTCTTTTCCTCTTCCAGCAGTTTCTTCGCCGCTGCGATGTTCTGGTCGTCGTTCAGATGCCAGTTCGAGATATGGAACGGAACGCCGGACTCGGTCAGCATGTCCCGAAGATTTTTCACGGGAGCCAGGCCGTGCGGCGCGAAGATGTCCTGTTTCTCGCAATAGTCGAAAAATGGCAGTCGGGCGTACGGCACGCGGTAGAGGTTGAAATACCCCGTGTAGTTCAGACGCCGCGCCAGCCAGAGGCTCACGCGGTGGCGGATGCGGTGGTTGTCGAAGACGACCGAAGGATGCAGGAATGGATGCAGAAAACGGAAAAAGGAAAATGGGGATTCAGCCCCTTTCGGACGGTAGAAAAAGCTGAAATGGCCGTGTGTCGTGGGCGGCTCTCCGGTCAGGATCGTCGGAACGCATGTCGAGGAGTAACCGAACTGCGTGCGGACCGGAAGGCGCACCGGGAATTCGTCCGTCATGAACTTGTAGCGTTGGACGATCTCGTACCCGAGCGCATCGCTGAACATGAAAATCTTGACACGGTCCTTCAACGGAAAATCCCCTGAAATCAACAAATCAAACGTTGCCTATAATCTAGCACAAAAAAGCAAAAAATCAAGAGCGGTTTGCATTAATTGTACCGTTTCCAAAGACGGATGAACGTGTCCGTTTCGTGTCCGGGGTCCAGCAGACATTCCGTCAGAAGACGCAGCAGTTTCACGCGCGGATGCACCGCAAGCGGAAAGAGGAGGGACGGCAGGACCGGGGCGCTGCAAATGGAGAGGATAATGGATTTCAGCGAACGCGGCCCCGCGTCCGCGATGCGGCACGCGGAGAAATGCGCGTCCGAGGAAGCGATGCGCCGCGTGATTTCCGTGGCGACGAGCGACATGGTGCGGAGCCAGCAGTCCAGATGATACGCGTAGTCCGGTTCTTTCACCGTGCCGGGCGCGTATTTGAACGCCAGCGCATCCTCGTATGCGGGAATCAGCCAGGAGGCCTCGCAATACTTGCGAAGGGCCTCCAGACGTTCCGTTCCGGTCGTGCGGTAGTCGTGATGAACGACCAGGATCGCGTCGCCGCAGCCCAGCGCGGCCTTGTGGATGTTGCGCCGGACGAAATCGGCCCCGTCCGGGTCGGACGCGCGCTGACGGGCGAAGAGCAGCCCCGCGCCGCGGTTGAGCAGAAGCCGGGCGGCCTCGGTCCAGGGGAGGGCGGAGAACGGACGGCGAGGCGCGTCATCGAAGATGAGTTCGTCGCCGAAGACGATTCGGCATCCGGCGAAAAGCTCCTGAATCATCAGCGTGCCGGCGTCCTTGTACAGCGCCTTCAGCGACTTGACGCAGCAGAAATCAATGTCGATGGAGAGCTTGCCGCGCCATTCCGAGGAAAGGCCGTCCAGCAGGGCGCGAAGCCCCGGAGACGGATCCTTTCCGTTCAGGATCACGAAAAAGTCCATATCGTTGTACGGCATGCCGTCCGGCGTGGCGCCGCCTTCTCCCCGTCCGTAGCCGCCGCCGAGCGCAACGGCGCAGATTGCGGAGGATTCCTGCGAAGCGGCAAGCGCGGCGCGGATGCCGTCGAGGGCGTCCTGAATATGGCGTTCAACACGGGGATCTGCGTTTTTTGAGTAGGGCATGGTCGGAGAAATGGAGAAGGTTGAAGTCATTTGCGGTAACATTCGGCCGGAAGATCGGGCGCGCGGCCGAATTCCTTGCGGTAAAGCCGGATGGCGGTCCGGAGGACGTCCGGCCATATCTTCGCATCCAAGGAGCCTGCGCGTGGCGTGTACGCGGCGATGAACCTGAGGGCGTCGCGCCGCGAGAGTCCGAGATCCATGGCGGAGAAGAATATCCCGGCCAGGTCCTTGACGCGGTAACGGCGGCGGATGCGCGGACGGAGTTGCGCCCGGTGAAGGTCGATCACGTGCAGTTTGATGCGTTCCTGCTGAATCGAAGCCGGATCCAGCAGAAAATGACAGATGTAGCAGTCGCGGTGGTTCAATCCGCTGCCGTGCATTCGGGCGATGGTCGCGGCGAGGGCGCGGATGATGCGGTTCTTGAGCGCGGTTGGCGGCGGGTTCGTTTTCCAGTCGCGGCAGAAGTCCTCCAGGGAGACCATGCCGACGAGATCCTCTGTCACCAGGAAGGACTCCATGGCGGCCGGATTGACGCCCCGTATGCCGAACGCGCAGGCGGTCATGGTGGGCACGCCGAGCTTGTTAAGCAGGGAAATCGCGAGGTATTCGTTTGCGGATCCGGTCACGGGAAGCTTGAACTGGATCAGGTTCTTCCATATCTCCCCCCAGCCGACCGGACCGTGGAGCTTGATAAAGTAAGATTTGCCGTCCAGGCGGAAGCGCATGGTCTTGCGGTTCTTGACGTCGCGGAAGATTTCCCCCGTCACGGCAAACGCGTTGGCGAAAGGATCCTCGCCCCAGGCTTTCTGAAAGGTGTCGTTGCAGTAAAGCTTTTCCATGGGAAACTCGCAGGGTTACGGACCGCCGGGCCGCACGGTGACATTGCCCTTGGAATCCGTCATTTTGACGGGCTGCTCTTCCGGAGGAAGTTCGCGCGGGTCGGAGGCGGCTTCCTCCGGCGTGCCGGTCGCCCGGATCATGACCTCGAACGTTTTTGCGGGATCCTTCTTTTCCCAGCTGCGCTTGTATTCCATTGCGATGCCGCAGATTCCGGGGCCGATGATCCGGTAGGCGAAATAGTGCGAGCCGTCCTGCCCGACAAGAGGCTTTCCGGCGCCGGAGGAATCGGGATCGACGACGTACCGGTCGCCTTTTTCTGCGAGAATCTGCACGTCGCCCGCGCCGTGCCGGGGATACCAGTCGAATCCGGTCGACCTGCCGGCGCTCAACGCCACTACGATCGTGTCGCCGACGCGCAGGTCAAGCGTCCTGCCGGAGTCCGATTCCGTGAGCAGGATATTCTGCGGGGAACGGCAGGATACCGTCAGGCAGGCGGCGAGAAGCGTCGGAAGAAAAAAAGTCGTGAACCGGAAAAAAGTCATGGCGTGCAATTGTTTGTCGGAGGTGTGCGATGCGGGAAAGCTGGAGGCCGCTCCGGCTGAAAAGCGCGGGGCCGGAACGGCGGAACGGGATGATGTCCGAACTCAGTTGCCCGCCATCATGTCCGCGGCGTCGGCGGCGGCCGTGGCGATCGGCTTTACGCCGTAGTCGCGCGTGAGGACGTCGATGATGCCGGGCGAGAAGAACGCGGGGAACGTCGGGCCGAGGCGGATGTTCTTGAATCCGAGCGTGAGAAGCGCGAGGAAGACCGCGACCGTCTTCTGCTCGTACCAGGAGAGGACGAAGGAGACGGGGAGCTTGTCGAGCGTGCGGATGCCGAGTGCGTTCTGAAGTTCGAGCGCGATGCGGATGATGGAGTACGCGTCGTTGATCTGCCCGATGTCCATGATGCGCGGAATGCCGGTGATCTTGCCGAGGTCGAGGTCCAGAAAACGGTATTTGACGCCGCCCGCGGTCAGAATGACGGTGTCGGGGGGGAGTTCCTTCGCCAGCTCGGTGTAATATTCGCGGCGTTCGTCGCGTCCGTCCTCGCCGGCGATCACGATGAAGCGACGGATCGTGCCGTTCTCGATGTAACGGGCGATCTGGGAGATTACGGAGCAGACCTGATGGTGTCCGAAGCCGCCGGTGAGGATGACGGAGTCGGTGTCGAGCGGGGTGGGCGGCGGAAGCGTTTTCGCGAGCTTGACGACCTCGGAAAAATCCTTCTGCATGCCGATGTGGCGGTGCGTGATGTGCGGAACGCCTTTGCAGCCGACCATGCCGGTGGTGAAGATGCGCCCCCGGTAGGCGTCCTGGACCGGTGTGATGCAGCTCGAGTTGACGACGACCGCGCCGTTGAACGAGGCGAAATCCCGCGCCTGCGTCCACCATGAGCCGCCGTAGTTGCCCTTCAGGTGCGGGAACCTGCGGAACCCGGGATAGGTGTTGGCGGGGAGCATGTCGCCGTGCGTGTAGACGTCGACGTCGGCGTGTTCGGTCTGGATCAGGATTTCTTCAAGGTCCTTCAGGTCCTGCCCGGATACCAGGATGCCGGGGTTCTGGCCTGCTTTCCACGAGACGTGGCAGATGGTCGGAGAACCGTAGGTTTCGGTGTTCGCTTCGTCCAGCAGGGCCATGGCGATGCCGGCGATGCGTCCGCATTCGACGATCAGCAGGGCGAGACGTTCGTGCGGAGTGTCGGTCTTCGCCGTGGCGGAAAGCGCCTTGATGATGAAGTTGTAGACGGCGTTGTCCTCATAGCCGAGGGCGAGCGCGTGGAACGCGAAAGCGCAGACGCCTTTCAGTCCGTACACGAGCATTTCGCGGTAGCTGCGTTCTTCCGGGTCTTCGACGGAAAGGATGGAAGGATCCTGCGTCTGGATGTCGGAATCGAGCGTGCGGAGGGCGCGTTTCGCCTCGTCGATGAGGGCGTAGATGCGGTCCGGGTTGAAATTGGTATTGGTAAGCGTGGCGGACATGGCGCGCACGATGAACCGGCTGAATTCACGTGTGACATTGGTGCGGCCTTCAAGCGTCAGAGCGACGGCCTTGAGCTCGGCGATGAGGCGGTCCTGAAGATTGGCCGTCTCGGACGTTTCGCCGCAGCGGCCGCTTGACGTGCATCCTTTGTTGCCGAAAGCCTCCTGGCACTGGTAGCAGAACATGGATCCTTCCATCTGGATTTGTCTCCTTTATAAAAAATGAGGTTAAGTCTATGAAAACGGGAAAACCCGGATGTATTTTACACGCTGGAATCCGTTTTGTCAAATCATTTCCACGGAAAACGCGCGGGTTTTGCAAAAATAACGCTTCGCACGCGGGTGCGGAACTGTCCGGAAAGAAGCAGGCAGTTCCGGCCCTATGCGTTCCTCCCGTGTCTGAGCGAAGCCGAACGCAATCGCAGCGGAGGATATGTTCTCCTTCAGTTTCCTTTCTTCGCGATCTTGGACCAGGAGTCTTTCAGTGCGACCGTGCGGTTGAACACCGGATGGTCCTTGGAGTGGTCCTTCGGATCGGAGAAGAAATAACCGATGCGTTCGAACTGGACGTGCGTGGACGGCGGAAGTCCTGCGAGGCCGGGTTCGATGCGGCACTTTGCGACCTTCAGGGATTCCGGGTTCAGGTAGCTCTTCCAGTCGGCGTCCTCGGGGATGGCGGAGAGGTCCGGGATCGTGAAAAGCTTGTCGTAGAGCCGCACTTCGGCTTCCAGGGATCGGTCGGCGGAAACCCAGTGGATCGTGCCCTTGACCTTGCGGCCGTCGGGCGCGTTGCCGCCTTTCGTGGCCGGGTCGTACGTGGCATGGAGTTCCACGATTTCGCCGTTTTCGTCCTTCACGAACGAGGTGCAGGTCACGAAATACGCGCTGCGGAGGCGGACTTCCTTCCCGATCGCGAGACGGTGGAACTGCTTGACCGGGGTCTCCATGAAGTCGTCGCGTTCGACGTAGAGCGTTTTGGTGAACGGAACCTTGCGGGTTCCGGCGGCCGGATCCTCCGGGTTGTTCACGGTCTCGACCTCTTCGGCCTGGCCGTCCGGATAGTTGTCGATCACGAGCTTGAGCGGGTTCATGACGGCCATGGCGCGGCGCGCGGATTTGTTCAGGTCGTCGCGGACGCAGTGGTCGAGGAGTTCGATCTCGGTGAGGCTGTTGAATTTGGTCACGCCGATGGTCTCGCAGAAATCGCGGATGGCGGATGCGGGGATGCCGCGCCGACGCATGCCGCAGATCGTGGGCATGCGGGGATCGTCCCAGCCGTTTACGAGGTTGGTCTTCACGAGTTCGAGGAGCTTGCGCTTGCTCATGACGGTATAGGTCAGATTGAGCCGCGCGAATTCGATCTGCTGAGGCTTGCACGGAGTGTCAAGCGTGTTCAGGATCCAGTCGTAGAGAGGACGGTGGATTTCGAACTCAAGCGTGCAGATGGAATGCGTGATGCCCTCGATGGCGTCTTCCAGGCAATGCGCGAAGTCGTATAGCGGATAGATGCACCACTTCGAGCCGGTGTTGTGGTGGTCGGCGTGGCGGATGCGGTAGATCGCAGGATCGCGCATGTGGATGTTCGGCGACGCCATGTCGATGCGTGCGCGGAGCACCTTGCTGCCGTCCGGGAATTCTCCGGCCCTCATGCGTTCGAAGAGGTCGAGATTTTCCTCGACCGTGCGTTTGCGTCCGGGCGGCTCCTTGCCCGGCTCGGTCAGCGTGCCGCGGTACTCCTTGAATTCGTCCTCGGAGAGTTCGCAGACGTAGGCCTTGCCCATTTTGATGAGCTGGACGGCGTATTCGTACATCTGGTCGAAGTAGTCGGACGCGTGGAAGAAACGGTCCTCCCAGTCGGCGCCGAGCCATTTCACATCTTCGAGGATGGATTCGACGTATTCGGTGTCTTCCTTCACGGGATTGGTGTCGTCGAGGCGGAGATTGAACTTTCCGCCGAACTTTTGCGCGGTGCCGAAGTTCAGGCAGATGCTTTTCGCGTGGCCGATGTGGAGATAGCCGTTCGGCTCCGGCGGGAAGCGCGTCTTGACCGCACCGCCGTTTTTTCCCTCGGCAAGGTCTTTTCTTATAATCTCGTGGATGAAGTTGTCGGGAAGATTGATTTCGGTTTCGCTCATGGTGGTGGCTCCGTATTCGGGATTCAGTCAAAAACAGAATAACCTATTAGTATAGCACGGCTTGCCCCGCCTTTCAAGCCGGAATCCGAAAGTTCAGCAAAAGTTGATGAGAAGAACCTCCGGCGGACAGCAGATGCGGGCGTGGAACCAGGTCGCGCCGATCCCGGCGGTCACGTACATGACAGAGCCGGTCGAACTGTGACGATATGCGCCGTATTCGAAACGCTTGCCGAACCGCGACGAAGTGAGAACCGCGCCGAATCCCGGTATCCTGAATTGGCCGCCGTGCGTATGGCCGCAGAGGATCAGGGGCGCTTCCTTCAGTTCGTCCGTACGGAGCATGGCCGCCGCTGCGTCCGGATTGTGCGACAGCACGCACACGTTTTCGGAACGCGGGATCGTCGCCTTGGCGGAAAGTCCGCCGCCTTCCTTGGCGTCGTCCAGCCCGCAGAAATGGATTCCGCACGCTTCGGCGGATTCGTTCATCAGAAGCCGGAATCCGGCGTCGGCGAAAATGCCGCGCCAGCGTTCCGCTGGCAGCCATCTGCGCCGGAGCTCCCAATTCCCGCAGACCGCGAATTTGTGCGGGCCGGACGGGATGATGCGCAGGAAATCGAGCGACTGCGCGATCCAGGCGGCTTCTCCGGCGAGATCCCCGCCGAACGCGATGCAGTCCGGCAGGGGAATCGCATCGAAAAGTTCCCGGAACGCCTGCGTCAGCCATTTCGTTCCGCCGCCCTGCCGCATGAACGGGAATAATCCCTGTATGCCTGCGGTGCGGATGTGGGTGTCCGAGAAAAACAGCAGAGTGCGGCCCGCCAGACGCGGCTTGGAGAGATGCATGAAACGGATGCGCAAACCGGACGGAAGCGCGCGCGACTCCGTCCGGAGAAAAGACGGCGCGGGCTGCCAGAGCAAAGCGCCCGCACGTTGCTCCGCCGTCAGCTCCGTTTTCGGTTTCCGGGCGTAAATCCGGGACTGGAATGAAGAAACGTCCGACATGGCCGGCGCTCCTGCGGCGGTCTCAGTTGCCGGAGAGTTCTCTGATCATTTCGGCGGGCAGCGGTTCGATTTTTTCGATCAGGCATTCGCCGAGTTCGGGCAGCGCGACTTTCTCGCCCACCTTGTGGTCCACGAGCGCCTGTCCGAGCGGAGCCTTGTAGGCGATGCGGCCGCGGTCGACGTCGCCGTCCCAGGCGCCGAGGATGTAGTAGGAGACTTCCTTGCCCTGGGCGGTCTTCAGGAAAACGCGGCAGCCCGGCACGACGGCGTCGGCGAGGCCGACGTCGCTGAAGTCCGTGACTTCCATGAAACCGAGGGATTTTTCGAGTTCGGCTTTGCGTCTGTGAAGGAAACGGCGCTGGTCCTTGGCGGCCTCGTATTCCGCATTTTCGCGAAGGTCGCCGAAACTTCTTGCGTAGGCCACGGCCTCGGCGTTCTGCGGAATGAGGACCTCGACGAGATTTTTGAGTTCGGCCTGCATACGTTTCTGGGATGCGACCGACGTGACCGGAGGTTCGGCGGCGGAGGGCGCCGCATGGAGTCCGAGCAGCTTGCTGCCCTCTCCGCTTTCGATGTACTCCATGAATTCGGGGGAGACGCGGCCCATTTTGACCATCACGCTCTGCAGTTCGCTGGCCTGCGTGCGGAATTTCTGGAGGCTTGCAACGATAGCCGGAATGTCGCCGTCCGCGTTTTCAATGAGGTACTTGCGGAAGTCGCCCTTTTCGCCGAGCAGAAGGCGCTTCAGCTCGCGCTGGGCGGCGCCCCATTCCTTCAGAAGATCCGGGCGGTTCAGGGCGGCGACCACGGTTTCCATGTCGACCAGCGAGGTGACGATCTTGGATTTGATGCGGGTCCTGTTCTTCCATATCCAGAGGCAGACGTCCGCGGAAAGAGAGTCCATTGCCGCGATCCTGGTGATGACGGCCTGAAGAAGAGCGGCTTCTTCCTCGGGATCGGAACCTTTTTTCGGTTCGAAGAAGACAGTCATGCAGCGGATCGGAAGAAGCAGGCCGAGGGAAACATATTCATCCTGCGTGTAGATGGCGCGCGTCGCCGCCAGAAGTCCGTCGAGGTCTTTCACGGATATCTTCGCCCAGATCGCGAGGTCCTGAAGCTGCTTTCCTCCGACGGGAAGAGAGGCGGGCCAGAAGGGAACCTGTCCGCGCAGGGGCGCGAACATCGAGGCGAGGAGTTCCGGGGCGGCGCCGGCGGAGAGCCAGGAAATGGATTCGGCGAGCATCTGGACGTCCTTCGGGAGCAGTCTGGAACTGACGCGGAGGAAGAGCTTGCCGAGTTTTTCGGCGGATGCGGCGTCCACTTCCACGGGCGCGCCGCCGTCCACCATGCCTTTCAGAAGCGTATAAAGCTCCAGTACGCTGCGGGAATCGCTGAAATGGCGTTTGCCGCCTGCCGTCGAAGTCGCGGACGAAGCATCCCACCAGGCCGTGAATTCAGCCGCGGTGAAAATGCGCGGCGTCAGAAGATGCTGAACGAATTCCTGAATCTTCTGTTCCGGGATGTCGACCAAAGACAGGCGTGCCAGGACGCGGCGGTATTCAGCGGCCGGGCGGAGCGAACCGCGGAGCGGGGAAATCAGCTCCGTGAGTTCAGGAGTGGTTTCGAAGAAATACGCGGAGACGACCGCGTTCGCGATCGGGATGGACGAAGTGCTGGACCCGTCGACCGGGGTGACGGCGATCGTGCCGGTCACGCGGTCGATTCCGGTGATGCGCCCGCACAGTCCGGTTTCCTGCTGGTACATGATCGCGGTCGAACGCAGCTTCTGAAGCTTTTTGAGGCGGAGCGCTACCTCGCGGACGCCGACGCCCGCGTCTTTTGCGCCGAGAGCCTTCACGACGGCTCCGCTGACCAGATAGGGCGGGAGCAGTTTTCGGACCGCGAGGTTCAGACAGTTGCGAAAGGCGGCGGAATCAAGGATGGAGAATTCAGCGAGACGGACGCAGAATCTCGCCTTGTCTGCGGAGGCGGAGACCGCATCATCCCATGCCTCGAAGAGAGCTTCAAACTGAGGCGCGGCGGCACGGAGTTCCTGAATGTCGGACGAACCAAGTCGGTTGACGCGTTCAAGCAGGACGTTGACGGCGTCGTCGTGCTGCTCCAGTTGCGCGTAGAGGATCAGGTCCGGCAGGGAAAAGTCATTGATACTCATAGAGAGTCGTCTCCTTCGACATCGGTGGGTCAAGTAGCATGTGTTTGTTTCACTAAACTAATTAATGTACACCCGGAACAGCCTTTTTTCAAGTCTTTTTTCTTTGACAGCGCCCTTTTTCAGTCTTTTTCATTTGATTTTTTTCCCGGATGCGTTATCTTTATTCCTTTCCTTCTTCTTTTCTTCTGCATCAACCGGAATCAACCTCATATGGATTCATTCGACGTCATCATCTGCGGCGGCGGGCCCGCCGGACTTGCGGCCGGACTTGCAGCCGCCTCGCACGGAGCCTCGACGCTCATCCTGGAGCGGGATTGCATGATCGGACGCAAGCTTTGCGCCACGGGAAACGGTCGCTGCAATTTCTCCAACACCCTTCATCCGCTCAAATTCATGGCGGAGTTCGGCCGGAATGGACGGTTCATGGTCGATGCGCTGCGGGCCGCGCCCCGGGAGTTCTTCCTGGACCTGCTTCTGCGGGAGGGAATCCGTCCGAAGGTCGAAAACGAAGTCCATTATTTCCCCATGAACGGACGGGCGTCCGACGTCAGGGACGCATTCCTTCATGCGGCGAAGAAGGCGGGAGCGGAGACGCGTTCCTCCGTCTCCGTGCGGCGCATCCTCGTGGAGGACGGCGCGGCGGCGGGGATCGAAACGGAGTGCGGCGAGGTCGTCCGCGCTTCGCATGTGATCCTGGCCTGCGGCGGCACGGCGGCGCCTGCGCTCGGCGGCTCGGCATCCGGGCTTGAACTTGCGAAAACGCTCGGGCACGGCGTCCGCGAACCTGTCGCCGCGTTGGCTCCCGTTCACGTCGACGATCCGCGCTTTTCCGAACTTGCCGGGGTAACGGTTCCGGACGCCGAACTTGGCGTGGCTGTCGGAACGCGCCATGTGTCCATGCGCGGCAGTCTGCTCTTCACGCATACGGGCTTCTCCGGGCCGGCTGCGTTGAACCTGTCCGGCACGGTGAACCGAGTCCTCCTCGGCGGGGAACCCGCCCGTATCTTCCTTCGCGTGCTGCCCGGCAAAAAGGAACAGGCCCTGTTCGACTACCTGGTCGGCGAACGGGAGAACGCGCCGGACCATCTGCTGAAGAATTCCCTTGCGCGCATCATGCCGCGTTCGCTGGCCTCGCTTCTCTGCGAACGCCTCTTCGGGGAGGATTTCCATTCCAAACGCCTCACGAACGCCGGTGCGCACGAACTTGCGCATCTTTTGGACCGAATCCCGTTCACGGCGTCGAAGCCCGCCTCCATGGACGAGGCCATGGCGATGGACGGCGGCGTCCTGCTGAAGGAGGTTGATCCGCGCACGATGGAGAGCCGCCTGGTCAAAGGCGTGCATTTCGCGGGGGAGATCCTCGACCTGACCGGGCCGACCGGCGGCTTCAACATCCAGTTCGCGCTGTCGAGCGGGCGTCTTGCGGGGCTCGCCGCTTCCGGCGCCCTGCAATGATCATCGGTTCCGCCGTTCCGCGCCGGCGGTCCGGTGCGGGAGCAGCGATTCGAACGGTGGAGGCTCCGGCTGTTTCAGCTTGATCAGCGTATCCTCCAGCCATGCGCGGAACGACACGCCGTGCATGCGGCATTCATCGGCGCACGCGGCGAGCGCGGCGAAGGGTTCGGCGACGGGCGTTCCGGGATTCGCGCATGACAGTTCGATCCGCGGGTCGTGCAGAAAAACGGAGAGCGTTCTTTCGTGTTCGATCGCGTAGCGAAGCGTTCCGGCGAGCGGAGACTGGGGATTCTGCGCGGGAAGCGTTTCCCGGCATTGCTCGAAAAACGCCGCCGCGATCCTGGCCGATTCCGTCCTTGCCGCGCGACGTTCGCGGTACAGGTCCTCCGGCGATCCGCCGAGCCGACCCGCGCGGATCCGGGCATGGTTTTCCAGTTCTTCAAGCGCATGGATCGTCTTCAGAAAACCATCGGCGAGCCAGTCGCCGCCCGATTTCGCTTCCTCGAACATGCGGCGGAGGTTGCCCCAGTCCGGGAGCGTCCGGGCGATCATGGCGGCGCAGAGCGGCATGACCGTTTCCGCCGCGGCCAGGGCCAATGCGCGCAGGGCCGGTTCGGATACCGCGAGTCCGGATTCCGTTTCCATCAGTTCGGAGATCGTGCGGAACGACATGCCTGCCATCCGGAGGAATGCTACGTGCGCCACGAACGAGGCGTCGAACGCCAGGGGGCCGCCGTCCGGATCGGGAAACAGTGCGGGCGCAGGCGCGGCGACGGCCATTCCCGAACCGTCGTTGGAAACATACATGGCGCGGCGGATCGTGCGGCGTGTAAACGCGGAACGCGCCGCGACCGCCTCCGACGATTCGTATCCGGCGACGGACAAACCTGCGGCCTGGGCGGGTGGAAGCTCCAGAACCTTTTCGTCCGAGGGGAGATCGGGCGGAATGTCCGTTGGCGCATGGACATGGTACGTTGCGGCGGATTCGCGAAGCGCGCTTGGGGCAGGATCATGATCGCCTGCCGGTCCGCCGTTCCGGGCCGGATTGCCATGCGCCATGGACGGAGCGGCGAACAGGCCCGGCATGACGCGTCCGTAGAGCTGGCGCGAGAGCCATTCCATGTTCCGTTTCAGCGCGGCGTTCTCGCGCAAGACGGATTCGAGTTCGCTTTCAGACTGCGGGTTCCGGTCGGACGGCATAGGAGGCGGGGGGTGACGGAACTTCTGCTTTTGCCGGAAACCGGTCACAGGCCGAAGAAGGCCAGCGGTCCGTCGTAGCACATCGTCTTCGCGAGCTTCATGGCGACGGGTTCGGGCATCTGTCCGGCCTCGACCATGCCGCCGAGCGTGGAGGAAAGGATCCTGCGGAACATTTCGAAGCGGGAACCGTAGCTCAGGAGCTTGCGGGAATCGGAGACCATGCCGGCGAACGCGCTCAGGAGATCGACGCTGCCTATGTACTCCAGCTGGCGCTTCATGCCGACCGGCGTGTCGCAGAGCCACCAAGCGGACCCGAGACGGACCGTGGCGCCGAACGCGCGGGAAAGCGCGGCCAGCGTGGCCTGATGCCCCTGGTCCAGGCAGTACAGCACGGTTTTCAGACGTCCGTCGAACCTGTTCAGGAATCGGATGAGGTTTGCTTCGTGCGACTGGAAAAGATCGCTCACGTCGCCGCCGGAGTCGGGCCCGATCGTGCGGAACAGGGAATCGCGCACGTCGCGGACGGCGCCCATGTGAAGTTGCATCACCCAGCCGCTCCGGCTGTTCATCTCGCCGAATTCGCCGAGCAGGTAATCAGCGTAGTTTGCCGTTTCCGCCGGACTCAAGGGAACGCCCGCAAGGGCCTTGCGGAACGTTTCCGCGGCGGCCTCCGCGTCGCCGATTCCGCCGGACGCGAGTTCCAGTCCGTGATCGCTGGCGCGGCAGCCGTTTTCGGCGAAGAAATCATGGGATTTTCGAAGGACGTCCAGCAGTTCTCCGAGCGAGGAGATCGTGACGCCCCAGCGTTTTCCGAGGCGTTCGACGTAGGCGGGGAATCCCGTTTTTCCCGCTTTCATGGCTGCGTCGGGCCGCCAGGTCGGACGCACGATCGTCCGACCGACGCTTTCGTTGACGATCCTATGGTATTCGAGCGTGTCGGCGGGGTCGTCGGTCGAACACATCACGCCAACGTTCATGCGCTTCAGGAGAGCCTGTGGGCGGCTTTCCTCTTTCGCGATGATTTCGTTGACTTTCCGCCAGATGAGTTCGCCGGTCTCCGCGTTCAGCAGTTCCGTTACGCCGAGGAACCGGAGGTCGAGGTGAATCCACTCGTACACGGGATTGCCCGCGATTTGATCGAAGACTTCGGCCATGGCGATGAATTTGTCGTGCGGGGATGCGCAGCCGGTGATTTTTTCCTCCGGCACGCCCGTTTTCCGCAGGACTTCCCAAACGTAGTGGTCGGTGGCGGCGAAGAGTTCCCACGCATCCTTGAAATTCTCGTTGCGCGCGATGGCCGCGACGTCGGCGTGGTTGTGCGGGTCGAGGATGGGCAAATCTTTGACCGCGGAGAAAATGCGTTTTCCGGTTTCGTTGGCGATGAGGTAGTCCTGGCCGAGGAACATGGCGAATCCTTTCTGATATGGATTGTTATCTGTCGGTTTTACAGAAATAATATATCGGGAAACGATGAAAAAGCAAACCGGAAGCGGCAGGGCCGAAACGGAATCAATCCGCGCCGGAGCCGGATTCCGCGGCAGCGCCGGACGCGGCGGGCGTCAGCGAGAAATTGTCAAAATACGCCTCGCCTTTCTGTACGGAAACGCCTGCACGGAAATAATCCTCCCCGTCCAGATCCTCCACGGAGAAATGCGTCGTGATCAGGAACAGCCTTCTGTCCGGGATGACGAACGAGCCGACCTGCCGGGTTTCCCTGCCGCCGTCGTCTCTGCCGATTTCGCAGAGGATGGCGACGTTCGTTCCCGTTTCGCCTTTTATCAGCATGGAATAATCGTATTTCCCGTTTGGGAACCGCTTGTCGAACATCAGACATGCGGCGGCGTCTTTCCCGGCGCGGATTCGCGCGGAATGCCCGCCGGCAATGGCGTAAGCGTTCTGCATGTTGACTTCGGGAAGGGATGTCGCGTCCGCCTCAAAAGAAAAATAAGCGTTGCGGGGCGTCCTGAACGTCGGGGCAGTCGCATCCTTGTCCGCGTAGGAGCATCCGATATGCTCTTTGTTTTTCGCGCCGGACTCTTCCGGGGAGTCCAGTTCTTCCAGATCGCCGTTGTCCAGCAGATTCGGCCGGTACGGCGGAATGCCGTTCTCGGAAACCGGAGCGCCATGGTTGTCCGAAGAAAGAAGGAAGATCAGCTGTCTTTTATTTCTTCTCGCATCTTCGACCAGGGAAGCGATCTGCGTATGCTTTGACTTGAGGATATCCCAGACCTCGGCGTCATCCTCGATCGTCCTGGAATCGATGTTGTAGACCGTGTCCGGGTACGCGATGTCGTAATTGACGAGGTATTTATGGACTTTTTCGCTTTCATGTTCGTCGTCCCATGCGGTCGCCTTGAGTTTGCCGCCCAGGCGGCTTGAGAAGAGAATTCGGCTGAAATCCTTCCACGGCGCCCGGAACATGCGGATGTCGCGATCTCTCTCAAAGTCTTTGAACACTTCCGAAACGATGTCGCTTTCGTAGTTTCTGAAAACGGAATCCGTGTTCATTTTCACCAGGATGAATCCCGAGCATACGAGTGCAATACAGAGAGGGATGCGGATCGGAAGATGCTTTTTTCTGCCCGCGGTGCAAACCAGATAGGAAGCGGAAACAGTGAAAGGCAGGATCAGACCCGCCGCATATCTTGACGAGTCGATCCCGAACAGGATTCTCCAAAACACCATAAACCCCGCAACTGCCAGGAAAACCCAAAACAGTTTTTCCTTCCTGACTTTCGGATTCATCAACAGTAGAAACAGGCCGATGATCGCCCAGATGAAAATGATGATATTCACACCTTTTGGGATTTTTTCGAACGCTTCGAACATTGTTTCTCCGGAACAGCCTGCGAGGGGGTTAAAAAACGTTGCCGATGAATTCCAATGGCCGTGCAATCAGTCTGAGGTCAAAGTCCGCACAAGCCCAAAGAATGACGGAAGTCATGGCGAGGAAAAGGAAAAATGCCGCGACATTCAGGACCGCTTCTTTTATTTTCAGTTTCCCGAAATAACACAGGGCCGCCAGCAGAAACGGCACAATCACGCAAAACTCCAGCGCTTCGAATCTGCAGAATGCCGACAAGGCAAGGAAAACGCCGCATGCCGCCCATTTCGGAATGCTGCTCCTGGTCATGGCGTCCGCGAGCAGGAGCAGAAGCATTCCGCTGAAAAAAACGTAGGTGTTTTCGCGGAGCGGTTGGCCGGAGTACATCACCAGGTCCGGCTGGAAGACAAGCAGCAGCGCCGCCACCAGCGCCATGCGGATGCTCCGGCTGATACGGAGCGTGAAGAAAAAACCGACGACGGGAATCATCGAACCGAAAAACATGGATATGGATCTTCCCGCGATTTCAGGATTGAATCCCGCCAGCGTCAATGTCTTGATCATCCAGAGAGAAAGCGGCGGCTGAATCCCGATCCGGTCGAAAAAGGTATAAACGTAATCCCCGGTCGCGATCCAGTGTTCCACAAAGAGCAGATAGAATGCCCCGTCCCGCGGCAACGTCGGATCCAGCACGATTTTGGTCGTCCTTGCCAGCAGCGCCGACAGATAGATCAGAACGCCGACGCATAAAAGCATCCTGTACCGATAAAGATTGTTTTTCTGGCTGATGTCTGGCATTGTTTCCGTCGTTCGACCCGTTTGCCGTTGTTCCATGGTGTTCCGGACAGGCGGTTCAGTTCAATTGTCCGAATTAATATACTGTCTTTTCTCCTGAAATACAAACGGAAACGGGAAAATAGTCTGGTTTTGCCTCCGGCTTGCAATGTCCGGTGCGCCGGGAATCTGTTTCGTGTGCGGATGGAACGATAAACGACGCGTGTTTTTCCTAATGTAAGCAATGAAAAAAAGCCCGGCGGGAATCGTGCGCCGGGCTGAAAGAAGCGGAATAAGTCGGGATCAAAGCTTTCCGGCGATCTTTGTCAGCGAACCGAGCATTGCGTTCCGTTCGGCGGGCGTGAGATCGGAGAGAAGCTTTTCACACAGGGAGTCAACGCATTTGATGCATTGGTCCAGCAGGGTCTGGCCGTGGTCCGTGAGCGTGATCTGCACGGCGCGGCGGTCATCAGGGTTTTGAATGCGCTGGAGGAAATTCTTTTTTACAAGCGATTCGACGAGTTCGGACACGGTCGCCGGAGCGAGTTTCATGGCTTCGGCAAGTTCCTTCAGCGTGATGCCGTTCGGCTTTTCTTCGGTCAGACGACAGACCAGAGACATCGTCTGATGCTGACGGATGCTGACGTCGATGGAGGATATGTTGCCGACTGTTTCGGCCGCCTCGCGGAATGCGTCGTAGAGCCGGGAAACCGCTTTTCTGAGGATTGCGGGATCGGAATTTGCCATGATTTGAACTCCGTTATGATTCATGGGTAGATTGGCAGGGATTTAATAATATACATCCCGTCAAATAATATTGCAAATCGAAACATTCTTTTTTTTGCAAAAAAATAGAAAAATCCTTTTTGAATGTAAAAAAAGGTTTGAAAACTGTTTTCAGGACATTCTGTCATGATAAAAAAAATATGAATCGCAATATGGTTGTTGCTCGGACAGTTATGTTTGCTCGGGAAGGTGACGCGGCGATCCGAGGATTGAAGAATAGATTGTCATGATAAAAACATGGGGCGGACAATGCCGCAATCCATCCGCTCATAGGATGGTCTCCTGCGGACAGGGAGATCAGACAGCCGCGGGCTGTCTGAAAACGCGGGCGTAAAACATCTATTCTTCCGGATGCCGGACGGATCCTGCGTCGTGTCTGCGGGAAATTCCTGCCGCGGAGTTCCGTTTTCAAACGACGTAGAAACCGGCGCCGAGCCGGGTGAAATCGTCGACGAAAGTCGGGTATGTGACGCCGATGCATTCCGCGGAGTCGATCAGGGTCGGCTCCGCCTCGCTTTCATCGCAGGTCATTCCGGCGATGGCGAGCGACATTGCCACGCGGTGGTCGCGGAAGCTGTCGACATGGGCGGGTCTAAGTTTGCCGCCCGTGATCGCCATGCCGTCTTCGAATTCCTCCACCTGGATGCCCATTTTCGTCAGTTCGTGGGCCATAACCGCGATGCGGTCGGTTTCCTTCAGGCGCGCCTGCGCCACGTTCTTCAGCACGGTGATGCCGTCTGCGCACGCGGCCACGACGGCCAGAACCGGCAGGAGATCGGGCGTGGAGTTCAGGTCGAGTTCGGCGGCGTGAAGTTTCACCGGGCCGGGCTTTACGCGGGCGAATCCGGGGCCTTTCTCAATTTTCGCGCCCATCCGGCCAGCGAGTTCGATGAATGCCTTGTCGCCCTGCGGATCGTTGAAATCGAGGTTGCGGATTATGATCCCGCCGCCGGTCACGATGGCGGCCGCGAGCGGGAACGCCGCGGTGGAGAAGTCTCCGGGGATGGTCTCGTTGAACGGCTTGAACTGCTGGCCGCCGACCACGTGGAAGCGCGTATAGTTCTTGTTGTATTTCACGTTGATGCACTGACGTTTCAGCCAGGCGAGCGTCATTTCGACGTAGGGAACCTCGTTCAGGAACGGAACGTTCAGGATGGTGTCTCCGGCCGCGAGCGGGGCGGCGAGCAGAAGCGCGGAAAGATACTGGGAGGAAGTGCCGTCAACGGAGGTTTCGCCGCCGTGGATGGGGCCTGTGACTGTCAGGGGGCAGCGCCCGTTTCTGGATTCGGTCTTCGCTCCGAGATCGTTCAGCGCATTGAGCAGGGATTCCATCGGACGCTTCTGCAGCGATTCGTCGCCGCCGAACGAGATCGGCGAGGAGGAGAGAGACGCCAGCGCGCTGAAGATGCGCAGTCCGGTGCCGGAGTTCCCCATATCCAGCGGGCGCGCCGGTTCGATCATGCGGCCGCCGGTTCCGATGACCTGCCACATGGAGTCGTCGCCGCGCCGGATCCAGGCGCCGAGGGCGCATGCCGCGGAAAGGCAGGAGAGGGTGTCGTCGGAGACGAGGGGGGCCTTGATGATGGAGGAGCCTTTCGCGAGGGATGCGATGGCGAGCGCGCGGATGGTATGGGATTTGGATCCCGGAACGGCGGTTTCGCCGTTGATCTGCGAGTGTTTGACGGATAAGTGCATGATGAACTCCGTGGTTCCGGCTTTGTGTTAGGATTCGGATTCCGTTCCGGCGCCGGCGTCCGGCGGGAAGATCGCGTTTGCGTAGGTTTCCGGGTCGAAGACCTGCAGGTCGTCCGGCTGTTCGCCCAGCCCGACGAACAGGATGGGCAGGCCGAATTCGCGCTGGGCCGCGCAGGCAGCTCCGCCTTTTCCTGTGCCGTCCATTTTCGTGAGGACGATGGCGGACGCCCCGGATATGGCGGCGAATTCGCGCGCCTGGGAGATGGAATTGCTGCCATGGCTGGCGTCGATGGTGAGAATGGTTTCGTGGGGCGCGCCGGGCAGGACCTTGTTGACGATGCGCGTGATTTTCGCCAGCTCGTCCATCAGGTTCTTGCGGTTCTGCTGGCGTCCGGCGGTGTCGATGAGCAGATAATCCACGCCTTTTGCGACGGCGGACTTCACGGCGTCGAACGCTACGGACGCGGGGTCGGCGCCCTGCTTTGACGCGACGATCAGACTGCCGGTGCGTTCGGCCCACAGCGTGAGCTGTTCCGCCGCCGCTGCGCGGAAGGTGTCGCAAGCGCCGAGCATGACGCGGTTTCCGTCCTGCGCAAGGGCGGCGGCGAGCTTGCCGATCGTGGTGGTCTTGCCGCTTCCGTTCACGCCGACGAAGAGCAGGACGGTCACGCCGTCCGGGTTTTTCCGCATGGAACGCGCGCCGTCCGACAGGATTTTCTTCAGTTCGTCCGCGGCCACGCGGGCTATGTCGTCGGACGACTTGAGTTCGCCGAGCTTGTAGCGTTCGCGGATGTTCTGCACGATGGTGCGCGAGGCGGACATGCCGAGATCCGTGCCGATCAGGGTCTTTTCCAGCTCGGCGAAGTCTTCCTCGGTCCACTCTTTGTTTCCGGTGAAAAGTCCGGCGATCTTCCGGTTGACCGCGACCGCGGTTTTCTGGAGGCCGTTCTTGAATTTGGAGAAGATGGAAAACATGTTCCGTCACTCCGTTCCGCCGGCCGTGCGGTTCTTTTCGATTTCGTTCTTGATGCCGTTCAGGATGCCGTTGATGAAGACGCCGGACTTCTCGTCGCTGAAATCCTTCGAAATCTCGATCGCCTCGTCGATGCTCACGACGTGCGGAATCTCCGGACAGAACAGCATTTCCGCGACCGCCACCTTCATGATGTTGCGGTCCACGGCGGACATGCGGTCCACGTCCCATTTTTCGGAGAATTTGCCGAGGTAGCCGGTGATCTCGTCGTCGCTGGCCTGCACATGTCCGATGAGGGTTTCGGCGTAGGCTTTCGCGCGGCGGAAGACGCGGGAATCGGTGAATTCGCCGGACTCTTCGGCCTGCGTCCAGAAGTCCTCCATCGTGCCAGGCTCGGTTACGCTGTCCCGCAGGTCGCATTCGAAAAGATACTGCATCGCGAGTTCGCGTCCGAGACGTTTGAAGTGCTGGTGCGGCTGGAAGTGAGTCTGACGCCCTTTTTTGTCGTTCAGGCCGTGTTTTTCCGGAGCGGCGTCTCCGGCTTTGCGTTCAAAATCGGATTCTGTGTTCATGATGGTTCGTGGATGGTGGCTGGTGTCCGGGGAAGGGGGGAAACGGGTCCGCGACTCAGAGTTTCTTGTTCAAGTTCGCCATTTCGATCGCTGCGACCGCCGCATCGGCGCCGCGGTTGCCCGCCTTGGTGCCGGAACGTTCGATGGCCTGTTCGATGTTTTCGACCGTGACGACGCCGTAGATGACCGGGATGCCGGACTCCATGCCGATCTGGGCGAGGGATTTCGAGACCTGGCTGTAGATCGTGGAGGCGTGCGCTGTGGCGCCCTGGATGACCACGCCGAGCGCGATTACGGCGTCGTAGCTCCCGCTTTTCGCGAGCTTGGAGACTGCGAACGGGAGTTCGAAGGAGCCGGGAACCCATGCCTGCGTGATGTTTGCGCGGCTGCCTCCGTGGCGGACGATCGCGTCGACCGCGCCGCTGAAGAGCTTGGAGACGAAGAATTCATTGAAGCGTGCGCACACGACGGCGATTCTGAGTCCGGCTGCATTGAGATTGCCTTCCAGTACGGTGAGTTCGTCTTTGGCCATGATGGTTTCTCCTGAGGGGTGAGGTATGTTGAATGTATGTTGTGAGTTCAGTTCGTTGTTTTGTCCGGGAGAGGGTCAGATCAGATGCCCCATCTTCTCGCGTTTCGTGTCCAGATAATGCTTGTTGTACTCGCCCGGCTCGATCACGATGGGAACGCGTTCGTCGATGACGAGACCGTAGCCGTCGATGCCGACCACCTTCATCGGGTTGTTCGTGAGCAGACGCAGATGCTTCACGCCCAGGTCGAGCAGGATCTGCGCGCCGATGCCGTATTCGCGGAGGTCGGGGGGGAAGCCGAGGCGGATGTTGGCCTCGACGGTGTCGCAGCCCTCCTCCTGGAGCTTGTACGCGCGGAGCTTGTTCGCCAGCCCGATGCCGCGCCCCTCCTGACGCAGATACACCAGCACGCCCGCGCCTTCCTCCGCGATCATGCGCATGGCCGTGTGAAGCTGGTCGCCGCAGTCGCAGCGCATGGAGCCGAAGACGTCCCCCGTGAGGCATTCGCTGTGCATGCGGACGAGCGCGGACTTCGCGGCTGCGACGTCGCCGTGGGTCAGGGCCAGATGGCATGCGCCGTCGAGCTTGGACCGGAACATGTGGAGCATGAAATCGCCGTACGCGGTCGGAAGCTTCACGCAGAGTTCCTCCTCGACGAGCTTTTCCTTCCTGCGGCGGTATTCGATGAGGGCGGCGATGGAGCAGAGCTTCAGCCCGAATTTCTCCTTGAACGCCGCCAGATCGTCCAGACGCGCCATCGTGCCGTCGTCCTTCGTGATCTCGCAGATCACCGCCGCGGGCTGAAGCCCCGCCAGGCGGGCAAGATCCACGGACGCCTCCGTGTGGCCGGTGCGCTGAAGCACGCCGCCGGGGCGCGCCGCGATGGGGAACACGTGTCCGGGAATGCCGAAGTCTTCGCGTTTCGCAGCCGGATCGAGCAGGGCTTTGACCGTGGCGGCGCGGTCGGACGCGCTGATGCCGGTGGTTCCGGTCAGGACGTCGACGCTCTCGGTGAACGCTGTTTTGAAATGGTCGGTGGAGGGCGCGCGGTAGATGCCGAGTTCCTTCGCCCGCGCCTCGGTGATCGGAGCGCAGACCAGTCCGCGCGCGTGTGTGATCATGAAATTGATGTGTTCCGGCGTGATCTTTTCCGCCGCGCATACCAAATCGCCTTCGTTCTCGCGTTTTTCGTCGTCCGTGACGATCACGAGTCGGCCTGCGCGCACGTCCCCCAGGACGCTTTCCACGGTGTCGAACCTGCTGTCCATTCTCGATTGACCTCGTAATTTGTTCTGCGGTATCGGGATCTTCGCCTAAAGAACATCTGCGACGCTGCAATGATTCTCTCTTCCGGACTGCCCCGACGCCGTTTGCGCGATACGCGCTTCCGGCATCGTGTTCACCGTCGGTCGTGGAATTTCACCACGTCGGCCGGCTTTTGCCGGTTCGCGGACTGTAACCGCCGGTCTGGACTCTCACCAAACCCCGAATGACTGCAATGTGTCTGTTAAAAAAAAGCAAGTTATAATATACACGCGCGAGAAGGTTTTGTCAAGCATTGACATCGCGGATGCGTGAAAAAAGCTTTGTAAAGCCTTATAAACATGAATCGAGGGAAAGAATACCCCGTTCACTTCAGTTCGTAGTCGAAATTGAAGAGCGCTTCGCCCGGTTCGTCGGAGCGGACGTTCCGCAGATCGGTCAGATATGCGGCGAATCCGCGGACGCGCGGCAGCCCCATAACCTTGTCCGCCGTGATCTGCGTGAGCGCGCCGTGACGCGAGACGCGGAAGACGTTGCCGCGGGCGTCCTGCATGTCGCCGTCGACCTGGATCGCGGCGCGCGTGGAGAGCAGGACCGGACGGCCGAAGACGAACTGCTCGGCGGGCACGGGCGACTTGCGGGCGAACGCCTCCAGCTCGGCGCGTTCGAGTTCGACCCACGCCTGCACCGAGGAAGCGCCGAGACGGCCGAGTTCGCGCGCCGCGAAGGAATTGCAGCAGGGCAGGGGGAATCCGGTGCGGACAGTGAGGCCGGAATACGGTTTCAGAAGCGTGAAATGCTGGAGCGCGGTCACGCGGATCACTTTTCCGCCTTTCTTGACGAAACGGTCGAGCGCGGCGGCGACGTCCGGCAGGGATTTCTGCGGGATGTAGAACGGCAGAAGAAGCTCTTCGTGCGGGGAGGGATCGTCGGCAAGCTCGCGGACTACGGTCATGCCGGAGGAAGGCGGACGGACCCCGCGCGGGAGGATCACTCGTTCCTGAGAGGCTTCGAGATTGGCGGAACGGCGGATGCTCTCATAGTCGGCGAGGAGTCTTTTCAGGGAATCGGCGGCGGGATCGGGGCGGTCCTGCGCGGGGATGCTTCCCGCGAATGCCGTGAGTTCGCGCCGGACGGATTTCAGGACGCTTGCGGGCAGGAAGAACCCGCCGTCGACTTTCGCCTGAACAGGCGAAAAGACAAAATCCGGGGAGCCTTCGCCCTCGAACGCCGCCGCGAGGGATTCCGGCGTGACGGGATGCGCCGTGGCGGAGGCGAGTTCAAGCGGCTTGCGGAACGTGCGCCCGCAGAGTTCGGCGGTCAGTCCGGAGGCGTCGAGATGCAGCCTGAGCGGGATTTCGGGGCGTGGTGCGGGAAGCGACGCCACGCGCCGCGAGTAGTCGGACGTGGATTCGCCGGTCTTGTAGACGATCGAACCGGGCGCCGCAGTCGTGTCCGCCGCCATGCGGATTGTGCAGCGTTCGCCCTGGAGCGCGCGGTTCGCGCGGACGCCGTTGACCATGAGCGAGGTGACCGAGACGGCGGGGCCCTCGTCGCCGGAACGCGGCTGGATGCGGAGCACGTCGCCGAGGTGGATGCGCTTGGTCACGTCGATGACGGCGAGGCCGTCCTTCGCGGAGACGACCGTGCCGCAGAGCTGGCCGGACGCGCCGAGCGAATCGTGCTTGACGAGCGTCTTCGTCGAGGCCGCGGTGTAGAAGCCTTCCGACCATTTGCGCCCGAACGTGTGCGCCATGCGGTCGCGGGCGGCGGGCAGCAGGGATTTGAACTCCTCCTCGCTCGTCGCGTCAAGCAGCATCCGGTAGGCGGAGACGGCGTGTTCCACATAGTCGGAACGGCGCAGACGCCCCTCGATCTTGACGGACGCGACGCCGGTCGCAGCGATGGGCGGCAGAAGTTCCATCGTGCAGAGGTCCTGCACGGAAAGGTAGAAGCCATTGCCCTTGTCCGTGTGGTAGCGGCGGCGGCAGGGCTGCTTGCACTTGCCGCGGTTGCCGCTCCAGCCGCCGAGCCAGCTGGAGAGCAGGCAGGAACCGGAGATGCAGCAGCAGAGCGCGCCGTGGATGAAGACTTCGAGCTCGACGGGCGGCTTCGAGGCGGCGATCGCCTCGAGTTCGGCGAGCGACGTCTGGCGTTCCAGGATCACGCGCTTCACGCCGAGTTCGTGCGCGAGTTCCAGTCCGGCGGTGTTGTGGATGCCGGTCTGCGTGGAGGCGTGGATGGTCAGGCGCGGGAAATAGTCGCGGAGCATGGCGACGACGCCCAGGTCCTGCACGATCACGGCGTCCGGATGCATGCGGTCGAGTTCGGCGAGCATTTCCGCAGCTTCCGGGATCTCGCTCTCCTTGATGAGCGTGTTCAGCGTCACGTAGAACTTCCGGCCGTTTTTGTGCGCGTAGCGGATCACCCGCGCCATCTCGTCCGGCGTGAAGTTGCCGGTGCGTTCGCGGGCGTTGAAGCGCTTGAGCCCGGCGTACACGGCGTCCGCCCCCGCGTCGAAGGCGGCGAGGGCGCAGGCGGCGTTTCCGGCGGGCGCGAGGAGTTCGGGTTTGTGCGGCATGAAGTTCTGCTTGGTAGTCATAATGAAAATAATATAATGCCGGAAGCGGAAAAAGGCAACAAGACGGCTTGAAAAAAGCGCGAAAACGAGGTATATTTATCCGTTTATACTATTTATGTGGCAACTATCCGGCGGCGGCATGTGCCGCTCCCGCGAAACGAATTGGAAATCACACGGATGAGTGTTCGGACGGAATGTTTTCTGGCGTGGCGGTACTTCAAGCCGAAACGCAGTGCGGTCAGCGTGATCACGCTGATCTCCGTGGTCGGGGTGATCCTGGGCGTGGCGGTGCTGATCGTGGTGCTGGCCGTCATGACCGGATTCACCGACCAGACGAAGGTCAAACTGCTGGAGACCGGGTCGCACGCCCAGATCCGCAAGCCCACGGTGCATTATTCGTCCAACCCGCGCGGCAACGCCGGAGTGTTCTTCCCCGAGGAGGCCGAGGACGTGGTGAACGTTGTGAAGCGCAACGGCGGAAAGGCGCTGCCCGTGCTGGTCTCCCCTGTGCTGCTCCAGGTGAAGGAGGCGTTCAATCCGAAGATACTGGCGGCGTTCGACCCGGACATGGACACCGCCGGACTCGACCTGAAAAGCGTGGTCAAGCAAGGCGAATACTCCCTCGGACGCGGCGAGATCGCGGTCAGCCAGATCATCGCGAGCGAATTCGGGCTTTCGGTCGGCAGCAAGGTCCTGCTGCACTCGCCGTCGCGCCTCGCCAAGCTCATCGAACGCAACCCGGAGACCGGGCGGTATCAGATTTCCGACAAATCCGAATACTACCTGCCGGGCGAGTACACCGTGTCGTTCATCTTCAGCTTCGACAAGTACGATTACGACCGCGACATCATGTTCCTGTCGCTCGACGACGCCGACCAGCTGTTCGGGCTGGACTGGGGCTGCGCCACGCACGTTTACGTGTGGGTGGACGATCCGTTCCATATCGACAGCTTCCTGGCGCCTTTGCGCGACCAGCTGTCGAAGAGCCATCCGGGCGTGACCGTGTACTCCTGGAAACAGTTGAACGGCCAACTCCTGAGCGTGCTGGCGGTGGAGAAGAACATGATGTTCTTCCTGCTTGTATTCATCGTGCTCGTGGCGGCGTTCAGCATCGCGAACACGCTCATCACGACCGTGATCCAGAAGACGAAGGAAGTCGGCCTCCTGAAAAGCATGGGCGCGGGGTCGTTTTCCGTCATGCGCATCTTCATCATGCAGGGGTTCTTCGTGGGGATCATCGGCACCGCCGGCGGGGTGTTCCTCGGCTGGCTGGTCGTGGTGTTCCGCATGGATATCCTGCACGCGATGCGTGTGGTCACCGGCCAGGAGATCTTCCCGAAGGAGCTGTACCTCTTCAGCGAACTGCCCGCGCACATCGTGTGGGGCGACGTGGCGCTGATCTCCGTGATATCGATCCTGCTCTGCACCTGCGGCGCGCTGGCGCCCGCGATCCGCGCCGCAAACCTCGATCCCGCAAAGGCCCTGCGCTATGAGTGACGCCAAAGATTTCCTCTCCGTCCGGTCCGTCTCCAAGAGTTTCAGGATCGGCTCCTCCGTGATCAAGGTCCTGCGCGGCGTGTCGTTCAACGCCGGGCGCGGCGAATGGACCGTGCTGCTCGGCGCGTCCGGGAGCGGCAAGACGACCCTGCTGGACATCATCGGCACGATCTCCCGCCCGGACGAAGGCTCCGTCGTGATCGACGGCGTGAACCCGGCGGAGCTGTCCGCCTCGAAACTCGTCGCGTTCCGCCGCAAAAACATCGGATTCGTGTTCCAGTCCTATCACATCCTGCCCGAGCTGAACATCCTTGAAAACGTGATGCTGCCCTCGCTGCTGGACGGCAAGTCGCCGGGCGACTGCAAGGCGCGCGCCCTCGACCTGCTGGAGCGCGTCGGACTGAAGGACCGCATCGGACACCGCGCCAACGAACTTTCCGGCGGCGAACAGCAGCGCGCCGCCATCGCGCGCGCCATGATGAACGAGCCGCGCCTCCTGCTGGCGGACGAGCCTACCGGCAACCTGGATTCCCAGACCGGGAAAGGCATCCTCGACCTCTTCCGCAAGCTCGTGGAAGGACACGGCACGACCATCGTGATGGTCACGCACGACCGCGGCGTAGCCGACATCGCCGACCGCGCGATCGTGCTGAAAGACGGTGTGATCGCCAGGTGAACGCCGTGCGGATCGTCCGGAATGCGCTGATCTGCGACGGAACCGGGGGCGACGTTTACCCCGGCTCCATCCGCATCGACGGCGACCGGATCGCCGAGGTCGTTCCGCACGGGGAGATTTCCGATGCGAAAGGCGCCGAAGTCTTCGACGCGCAGGGATGCGTGGTCTCGCCCGGATTCATCGACGCGCATTCGCACTCCGACGCCACGCTGCTTGCCGCACCCGACGCCTTCAGCAAGCGCACGCAGGGGATCACCACCGAAATATTGGGCAACTGCGGGCATTCGCTGTTTCCCGTTACGCCTCACAACGCCGAACAGGTCGCCTCGGACTGCGCAGCGGTCGGCGTGAAACCGTCGTGGCGCAACTGGCGGGATTACTGCGCAGCGGTGGAGAATGCACGTCCGGCTGTGAATTTCGCCGCGCTCTGCGGACACAACGCCCTCTGCGCGGCGTATCCGAAGAGCGAAGACCAATGCGCCGCGCTCGATCAGATGCTGTCGGACGGCTGTCCCGGTCTTTCCAGCGGGCTTCTGTACGCGCCCGGCCGCACCGTGCCTCCGTCCGATCTGCTGCGTCTGGCGGCCATCCTGAAGCCCACGGACGCGATCTACACGACGCACCTCAGAAGCGAAGGCGCGCGCCTGATCGAATCGCTGGAGGAGGCCGTTGCGTTCGCCTCGGTGGGCAGCGGACGGCTCCACGTGAGCCACTTCAAGACGGCGGGCGAGGCGAACTGGGGCAAGCTGGACGCGGCGCTGGATTTGCTGCAAAAAGCGCGCGAACGCGGCCTGCGCATCACCGCCGACCGTTATCCGTACACGTACTCGCAGACGAGTTTGAGCGTGATCCTGCCGCCGCGTTACGACCACATGCGCGACCGCGAGATACAGGAGAAGCTGAGCGGCGATTCCGACGAATGCGAACGTTTAATTGTCGAGCTGGCGGATTCCCGTCGCGTGCGGCGCGCGATCCTGACGGCGGTTTCCAAACCGGAATTCCTGCCGTACTGCGGCCTCACGCTCGAAGACTGCGCCGCCCGCGCCGGAATGCCCTCCGCCGCGGCGTTCGCGGTCGCGGTCCTGCGGGACGACGGCGCGCGGGCGATGGCGGCGTTCGGCGGGATGTCGTCGGACAACCTGCGGCGGATTCTGGCGGAATCGTGGGTGTGCTGCGGCACGGACGAGAACGCGCGTCCGCTGGACGAATCGCTCGGGCGCGGCCATCCGCGTTCGTTCGGGTCGTTCCCGCTGTTCCTGAAACTGACGGCGGAGCGTGCCGGCCTGCCGGAAGCCGTCCGCCGCGTGACCTCGTTCCCCGCCTCGCTGTTCCGCCTGAAAAACCGCGGATTGATCAAACCGGGTTGTTATGCCGACCTGACCGTGTTCGATCCCGCGAAACTCGACTGCAAGGCGGATTTCGCACATCCGCATACCCCCGCCGAGGGGATCGTCCGCGTATATGTGAACGGCGAACCGGCCGACAGCGGCAAACGCGCCGGCCGCGCCCTGGTCTGAGTTTCTTTTTTTGAAAAAAGCCTGTTCAAATCCGAAGAAATGAACGGGTGGGAATACTGTATGTTCAAACGGCTCAGGTTTTTCCGGCCTTGAGGTCGTCGAGGAATTCCGCGATGCGGTCCATGGCGGTGCGGATGTCCTCCAGCGAAGTCGCATAGGAACAGCGCACATAACCCTCGCCGCACGCGCCGAAGGCGTTGCCGGGAACGACCGCGACGCGCTTCGACTGGAGCAGCTTGACGGCGAAATCCTGCGAGCTTAGCCCGGTGGAGGTGATGTTCGGGAAGACGTAGAACGCGCCCTGCGGATTGAAGCAGGAAAGCCCCATTTCGTTGAGGCGGGAGACGATCACGTTGCGGCGACCTTTGTACTCGGCGACCATGCGGTGCATGTCCGGGCGGGCGCTCTTCAGGGCTTCCTCGGCGCCGTACTGGGCGGTCGTGGGGGCGCAGAGCATGGCGTACTGGTGGATCTTCATCATGGCGTCGACGATGCTGTTCGGGCCGCAGGCGTAGCCGATGCGGAATCCGGTCATGGCGAACGCCTTGGAGAACCCGTGCAGGAAGATGGTGCGTTCGCGCATGCCGGGGAGGGCGGCGATCGTGTGCATGGGGCGGTCGTCGTAGTGCAGCTCGGAGTAGATGTGATCGGCGATCACGGCGAGGTCGTACCTAACGGCGATCTTCGCGATGTCGCGCATCTGTTCGTCCGTGAGGACCGCGCCGGTCGGATTGCACGGGAAGTTCAGGATGATGGCGCGTGTGCGCGGCGTGACGGCCTTTTCGAGGTCGGCCGGGTCAAGCGCGAAGAGGTTTTTCTCATAGGTGCAGACGGGAACGGGCACGCCGTGCGACATGCGGATCTCCGTGCCGTAGGAGACGTAGCACGGTTCGTGGTAGACGATCTCGTCGCCGGGCGAGGTGATGGCGCGGATGGCGAGGTCGAAGGCTTCGCTGACGCCGACGGTCACGAGACATTCGTTCTCCGGGGCGTAGCGCGCGCCGAACTCCTCGGCGACGTAGTCGCAGATGGCCTTGCGGAGGGAGAGTAGCCCGAGGTTGGACGTGTAGCAGGTGCGGCCGCGTTCTAGCGAATACATCGCGCCCTCGCAGATGGACCACGGGGACACGAAATCGGGCTCGCCGATGCCCAGCGAGATCACGTCGGACATGGTGTTCACGAGGTCGAAGAAGTAGCGGATGCCGCTCTTCGGCAGGACAGCGATATGCGGCGCTACGAAATCACGGCACGATCTTGAGTCGCTCATCGCGTTCCTCCTCCAGAAGCATGATCCCGGATTCCTTGTATTTCTTCAGCAGGAAATGGGTCGCGGTGGACAGCACGCCGTCGATGGTGGCGAGCTTGCTGGAGACGAACGACGCGACTTCGTTGAGGTCCGCGCCGCGCACCTCGAGCATCAGGTCGTAGCCGCCGGACATCAGGTACAGGGCCGTAACCTGCGGGAAATTGCTCAAGCGGCGTGCGATGCGGTCGAATCCGCCCTCGCGTTCGGGGCGCACGCGCACCTCGATGATGGCCTTGACGGGCTTTTCGTGGAGGTTGTCCTCGTTGACGAGCGCATGGTATCCGCGGATGACGTTCCGGTTTTCGAGGTCGGCGATCTCGGCGGCGACGTCCTGTTCGGACGCGCCGAGCTGTTCGGCGAGGTCCGCGGCGGTCGTCTTCGCGTTTTTGACGAGTGCGTTCAGGATGTATTTGCGGTCTTCAAGTTTCATGGGGGATTCCTCCGGATTTCAAATCAATCTTTACTATACATCTTTTTCAGCGAAAATACAAGTTGTTCCGACGAAAACAACGACGGAAAATGTTGTGCCGAATGCCGGACGCTGCCTTGTCACAGCTTGTTGTGTGTCCGAGCGAAGCCGGACACTATTTCAGTGGAGGACTTGTCCTCCCGCGCGAGCAATTCCTTCGCCGCAGTCAGCACGTCCCCGACGTCGACCGCCTGCGGGATTTTTTCGATGTTCTGATGTACGCCGTGTCCCGTGCGGACCAGCGCAACGCCCTTGCATCCGGCGTTAATCCCTGCTTCCAGGTCGGATTCCTTGTCGCCGATCATGAAGGAGGATGCGAGGTCGATGTCGAGGTCTTTCGCGGCGCGGAGGAAGAGGCCGGGCTTCGGCTTGCGACAGTCGCAGTCGATGGCGTATTCCGGGATCACGCCCTTCCTGTGGTGATAGCAGTAGTATGTTGCGTCGATGTGCGCGCCCTCCGCCGCGAGCAGTTCGTTCATGCGGGCGTCGACGGCCTTCAGGTCGGCCTCCGTGAAATAGCCGCGGGCGATGCCGGATTGGTTGGAGACGACTATGACAAGCCGTCCGGCGTCGTGCATGGCGCGGACGGCCTCCGCGGCGAACGGGCACAGCCGGACGAGAGCCGGATCGTGGATGTAGTCGGCCTCTTCGATGATGACGCCGTCGCGGTCGAAAAAACATGCCTGTCGCATGGACGGGGTCTCCTGTCGGGGTTACGCGGGTTGCGCGCCATCCGGTGCGGCTCCGGCCGCTTCGGCCTTCTTCCGCTTTTTGAGCGCCTTCTTTTCGCGGGCGCGTTCGCGCCAGCCTTCCCATCCGGCGTAGAACGCGGGGATGAAGAAGAGTGTGATGAGCGTGGAGCTGGTGAGACCGCCGATCACGGCGCGGGCGAGGGGGGCCTGGGATTCGCCGCCTTCGCCGAGGCCCAGCGCGAGCGGTACGAGGCCGAGCACGGTGGTGAGCGTGGTCATCAGGATGGGGCGCAGACGGCGGCGTCCGGTTTCGCGGACGGCGACCGCCAGCGGGAGCTTGTCGCGGCGGCGCAGGAGGTTGGCCGTGTCGACGAGCAGGATGGCGTTGTTCACCACGATGCCCGCGAGCATGACGCATCCGATGAAGGACTGGATGTTGAACGTGGTGTAGGTGAGGAAGAGCATCAGGATGACGCCGATGGCCGCGAGGGGCACGGAGAACATGACGATGAGCGGGTCGATCAGGGACTCGAACTGGCAGGCCATGACCATGTAGACCAGGATGAGTGCGAGGGCGAACGCCATGCCGAGTTCGCGGAAGGTGTCCTGCTGGTCCTCGTAGTCGCCGGAGAACGAGATGGTGAAGTCTGCGGGCAGAGGGTAGAGCGACTTGATCTTCTCCTGCATCTCCTCGACGGCGGATCCGAGGTCGCGGTCGTAGAGGTTTGCGGAGACGGTCAGGTTGCGCTGCTGGTTCTTGCGTTCGATGGTGACGGGGCCGAGGACTTTTTCCGTGGTGAGGAAGTTTCGGAGCGCGACGTTCTCGCCGTCGCCGTTGCGGACGGTGAGGTCGAGCAGCGAGTCGGTGTTCATGTACTTGGCGTCCTTGACCTTCACGATGATCTTGTATTCGTAGCCGTTTTCGCGGAAGTAGTTGGCCTGGGTTCCGGCGAGGCCGAGGCGGAGGCCGTTCGCGATGGTGTTCACGTCGACCTTCATCTTGCCGGCCTTTTCGCGGTCGATGATCACGCGGTTTTCCGGCATGCCGATGTCGCGGGAGAGCTTGGCGTCGGTCACGCCCTCGACGGTGAGGCAGAGGGCCTGCACGCGGCGGGCGAGGTCTTCGGCGGTTTCGAAGTCGTAGCCGCGGATGTCGATCTGGATGGCGTCTCCGCCGGCGCCGCGACCGCCCATGAAGGACTGCGCGGAACGCACACGGAAGATCGTTCCGGGGAGCTTGTTGAGCTTCTTGCCGAGGCGCGCGGCAATGGATTCGATGTCCTCGCTGCGTTCGGTCCTCGGAAGGAGCTTGATGTTGTAGCTGGCCTTGTGGCCGCCGGAGGAGTTCCATGTGGACGCGCCCGCGGAGGAGGTCCAGTGCTTGAGGCCGGGGATTTCGCGGATGATCTGCTCGGTGGCGATGACGGTCTCGTTGACGAACTCGGGGCCGGTGCCGACTGCGTCCTCCATGTTGATGCGGAGCTGGCCTTCGTCGGTCTTCGGCATGAGTTCGGTGCCGATGAGCGGCGCAATCACGAAGCAGAAGGACAGGAGGCTGACGCTGACGAGGATGGTGATGAGCTTGTGACGCAGGACGGAGTCGAGTGCGTCGGCGTAGTAGTCGGCGAGTGCATCGAATCCCTTTTTCGAGATTCTGGCGAACCAGGCGATGAAGCCGGTCTTTTTGGATTCGCTTTCGGTGAGCATCTGTCCGCAGAGCATCGGAACAATGGTAAGGGCGGATGCAAGCGAGCAGAGCAGGGCGAACGCGATCACATACGCGAGCTGCTTGAACATGACGCCGGCCATGCCTTTCATGAAGACCATGGGCAGGAAGACGGCGACTGTGGTGAGCGTACTGGAGATGAGGGCGCTGGTGACTTCGCTGGCGCCCTGTCTGGCGGCTTCTTTGCGCGGCATGCCGCCATCGTGCAGGCGCACGGTGTTTTCGAGCACCACGATGGAGTTGTCCACGAGCATGCCGACGCCGAGCGCGAGGCCGCCGAGCGTCATGATGTTCAGCGTGAATCCGCAGAAGTAGATGAGCGCGAAGGTGGCGATGATCGACAGCGGGATGCTGATGGCGATGATGAGCGTGCTGCGGACATTGCAGAGGAAGATGAAGAGGATGAGGATGGCGAGGAGGCCGCCGGAGACGGCGGTGCTCGACACATTGTTGATCGAACGCTGGATGTATTCGGATTCGTCGGTGACGGGAACGATGTTGAAGCTTCCGGCGAGTTCGTCGTTGATCTTTTCGAGTTCCTTGCGGACTTCGCGCGCAACGCCGACCGTGTTGGAACCGGACTGCTTGTAGACCTCGATGTAGATGCCGGGCTTGCCGTTGATGCGGACGTAGCGCGTGGCTTCCTCGTGGGTGTCGACCACTTCGGCGACGTCGCGGATGCAGACGGCGGAGCCGTCGGGGCCGACCGTGAGGAAGAGGTTGCGGATTTCATCGAGGTTGCTGAACGTGCCGATGGTGCGGAGGCGGACGTCGAGCGTGCCGGACTTCTGGTTGCCTGCGGGCGTGGTGACGTTTGCGCTGCGGAGTTTGTTGAGGATGTCGGTGAGCGGAACGCGGAGGAGCTTGGCCTTGTCGACGTCGAGCAGGACGTGGATTTCGCGGTCGTAGCCGCCGCTGACGTTGGCGCTGGCGACGCCTTCGACGCGCTCGAAACGATAGACGACGCTGTCTTCGAGGTATTTCTTGGCTTTCGTCAGGTCCATGTCCGTACTCACGCCCAGGCGCATGATCGGCATGGAGGCGGAGTTGAAGCGGATGAGCATCGGGCGATCGACGTCGTCCGGGAGCATTTTCAGCGCGCGGTCGATGCGGTCGCGGATGTCGGAAATGGCGTTGTCGAGGTTTGTGCCCCATGTGAAGCGCACGATGACGGAGCTGGTCTCCTCGGAGCTGATGGAAGTGATCTCCTCGATGCCGGTGACGGCGCTGATCTGGCGTTCGATCGGGCGCGTGATGAGTTCCTCGACTTCCTGTGGCGATGCGTCATCGTAGAACGTGGTGATGGAGCACGCGGGGAAGTCGATTTCCGGGAACAGGTCCACGGGGAGGTATTTCAGCGAGATGCCGCCGAGCACCAGCGTGATGCAGGCGAACATCGAGATGAAAATCGGACGCGAGACGGAAAAGTCGGCTAATTTCATTGCGCTTTGTCTCCGGATTCGGCGGGAACCGCCTGCGGTTGCGGTCCGGGATCCTCAGCTTTCCGTTCAGGCTGGTTGCCCTTCGCGGCTTCGGCGGCCTGCTGTTGTTTCCGTTCGTCGCTCTTCGCGGCGGCTTCGGCGGCCATGTTTTCGGCCATGCGCAGACGGCTGAGCTGGGAGATTTCGACGTCCTTGCCGGTTTCGAGCATGTGGTTGCCGACAGTCACGATCAGGTCGTTGGGTTTGAATTCCGGGGAAAGAATTTCCACGCGGGTGCGGTCCTCAAGGCCGGTCTGAACCGGCACGAACCTGGCGGTCCGGTCGGTCTGATCGATGATGAAGACGCCGCGCCTGTCATTCCGGGTGAGGATGGCGTTCGGCGGAACGGTCTGCGTGTCTCTGTGTTCGGAGAGAATGATGCGGACGCGGACGAACATGCCGGGGCGGAGGCGGAAATCGATGTTCGGGATGGAGAGGATGGCGACCACAGTGCGGGTGCTTTCGGCGAGTTCGTTGGAGATCATCTCCACAGTGGCTTCGAAATTGACGCCCGGGTAGGCGTCGGTGGTGACTTCCGCCAGCTGTCCGACCCGGAGGAACCGGAAGTCGCGTTCGATGATCGGGATTCTGGCCTTGATGCGGTCGATCTCAATGATCTTCAGGATGGGCTTTCCGGGGGAGACGAGCGAACCCTCGTCGACGTAGCGGTCGCCGACGTGACGGATGTCGGAGCCGGAGTTCCACTCCGCGAAGATCTTTGTGTCGTCGAGCTTGACTTTTGCGGCGGCGAGCCTGGCCTCGCAGCTCTGGATGTTGGCTTCGCTCTGGACGAGCGCCGCTTCCTGGACTTTCATGGCGCTTTCGGCGTTTTCGAACTCGGAATCGCTGGTGGCGTTGCGGTCATGAAGGAGTTTCAGACGTTCGTACTGGGACGTGCGGAGCTTGAGCTGGGCCTTCACTTCAATGTCCTTGGCTTTCGCGACTTCGAGGTCGGCCTGCGCCTGACGCACGGCCTGGTCGTAGTTGGAGTCGTCAAGCTGGGCGATGAGTTCGCCTTTCCTGATCTTGTCGCCGATGTCGAACTTCAGGGAGACAAGTTTGGCGGAGACTTCAGGGTCGATGTCGAAGGAGCTCCAGGCCTGCGTCGTGCCGGAGTAGACGCGTTCGTCCAGCATGGTGACGTATTCGGGTTTGACCACGTTCACGACGACGGCTTCCTCGGGACGTTTCTGCGCTTTTCTTTCCTCTTCCTTGACGGATTCCCGATACCGCTGCCAGGCGAAGACCGCAATCGCGGCGAACCCCGCGATGAGGATCAGCAGAACAATTTTTTTCCCCATTTTATGTTCTCCAAATGTTTTGGTTTTATTTTTAATTCGATGTGCGAATTATTATAAGTTAGCACAACTTTTGAAAAAATCAAGTCCGGCCGAATATATTGGCGGAGATTTGAAGAAAACATGGAAAGAAAAACAGAATCATCCTTGACATTTTCCGGTCATGGCGCTATTGTTTTACGATTCGTTCAACCGTGCATCCCATCTTTAAATGAAGGAGAGAACCGTGGATTCCAGTTCTATCGTCGTTACGCCTCAGGCGCATGATTTTGTCAAGGATATTGTCGTGGCGCCCGCGGCGGCGCCCCAGGATGCTCCGAACATCACGCAGAAGGGGCCGGATCCGCAGCCGATTTCGCAGGCCACGGGAGCGCCCGACCTGGCGCCCGGCGAGAAGCCCGATCCGAAGAAACAGCCGTCGATTTACGGCGAAATCCCGCAGATTCCGGTGCTCGACGCGGTCGAAGGCATCAAATTCGACTTCAACCACGGCATCCGCATCCTCTTCCCGCAGAACGGGAAAAAATACCATGTGACATTCACTGACATCGACACCGGCATCATCCTGTACAGCGCGGACACTGTACCCGGCGCGTTCGTCACCAGCGTCAAGAAGTTCTTCATCCGGTTCCGCCTGATCATCCACGACAAGGGCAACGACAAGCCGATTTTCACGCACGACTACGACGCAACGGACAAGGAAGTCATGATCCAGCTGCCGGTCGGCACCATCGGCGACAGCATCGGCTGGTTCAGCTACGTCGAGCGTTTTCAGCAGAAGCACAAGTGCAAGCTCATCTGCGTGATGACCCCGTGGATCGCGGACATCTTCAAGAAACAGTACCCGAACATCAAGTTCATCACGACGGAGGAGACCAAGACCTACCGTCCGTACGCCTCCTACTACATGGGGCTTTTCTTCCGCGGCGATGTGGACAATCAGCCGATCGACTTCCGCTACATCGGCCTTCACCGGACGGCGGGGTATATCCTCGGCCTTGAGGACACTTCCGACATCCCGCCGCGCGTGGACCTCTCCGCTCCGCGCAAGATCATGGAAAAATACGTCTGCATCGCGGCTCAGTCCAGCTCCCAGGCAAAATACTGGAACAATCCCTTCGGCTGGATCACGCTTGTGCAGTTCCTGAAGGACAACGGCTACCGCGTACTCTGCATCGACAAGGAGAAAGTCCACGGCATCGGCCTCAACTGGAACTACATCCCCTACGGAACCGAGGATTTCACCGGAGACATCCCCCTTCAGGAGCGCATCAACCTCATCAAGGACGCGGATTTCTTCGTCGGCCTCTCCAGCGGCCTCTCCTGGCTTGCATGGACCTGCAAAGTGCCCGTGGTGATGATTTCCGGCTTCACGCATCCGACCAACGAGTTCGCGACGCCGTACCGCATCATCAATTATCACACCTGCCATTCCTGCTGGAACGACATGCGCGAGAACTTCGACCACTACGACTTCCTGTGGTGTCCGCGCCACAAGGGAACCGATCGCCATTTCGAGTGTACGCGTCTCATCTCCGCGGAACAGGTCATCAACACCATCAGGAAGATTCCGACGTTCCAGCCTAAGGAACAGCCCGGCGACAAGACTTGCCCGAAATGCGGGTTTAACATGGGGCGGAAAGGTCTCTGCCCGATCTGCGACAGCCCTGCGGAAAAGGCCAAGGACGAAGCCGCCGCAGACAACGCCACGGCCCTCGTTCCGAAGGAAAGCAAGCGCAAGAAGTAAGCGTCCGTTTCTTCGGGCCATTCCGTTCTTCTCCGGCCGATCCCGATCCGGGAGGAGGCCGGAGATTGTTTTTTCCAGCCATAAAAGAAAGGTAATGTATGCCTCTGCCTCACTTGTTTGAAGCCGCGATGCTGATCTGTTTCGGAGCCAGCTGGCCGTTCGCCATCGTCAAGACCGTCCGTGCGAAGAATCCGACGGGCAAAAGCTACCTTTTCGCCGCGCTGGTCATCGTCGGATACCTCGCCGGCTGCACCGCCAGGTTCATGCGGAACGGAGCGGACGGCGTGTTCTTCCTGTACATTTTCGACATGCTGATGGTCGGAACGGATACGGTTCTTTGCCTGCACTACAAACGCCGGAACGAACGCGGAGCCGCGGCGTGACGGATGCCATGCCCTGATGCCGTTTCGCTTATTCCGATTTGACAAAACGGAAATTGCGGTATATAATTATAGGGAATATCGAAACGTCCGCCGCTTTGCCATGCATGGGCGGCAGCCCCATCTTCATCTATTGCGTACAGGAGAGCTAACCTCATGACAGGAAGACTTCATCCCGTTTTTGCTTTCGCGGCCCTTTTCCTCGCCGACCTGACGGTCGCCATATCCACAGCGCACGCGTTGGACGCCGATCCGACGCTGCTTGCCGCCCCGGACAAAAAACCGTTCATAATGACGGTCATGGGCGTTCGGAAGGCATTTCCCGTCGCACCCGATACGATCCGGGTCGAAGTCGGGGCGGCGGCCAATGTCGATCCGCTTAATGAACTGGACGCCTACCGCATTGTGAGCGAAGACGATCCGGAATACGCTTATGAGAGCTTCATTCAGCCCGCCGCCGTGTCGTTCCCGGAAGATCACAGCGTCACGGAGGCTTCCGTGCCGGACGGATTCAAGGCGGAATCCAGGACCGCCAACGTCAGCGAGTTCAAACGCGAAACGGTCGATCTCAAGCTTCACGCTCCCATGCAGCCCGGCAAAACCTATGCGGTCATCACGTTCGGGCACGAAACCGACGTGATATCCGCCGGGCGCGCCGCATACCGGTTCCGCTACGATCCGGAAGACATTGCGAATGCGCCGGAGATTCAGCGCAAACCCGATCTCATGACGCTGACTGCGCTGGGGCTCCGGGGGTTGGACAGCGTGGGAAACGGCATCATCCGGCTGGAGTTCGGCCCAACTTTTTTCTATCAGGCGGGATATCGGATCAAAAACTACCGTATCACGGTCAACGGCGCGCCTGTGGCTGTCAAGGCCATGGGGCGACGCAGCCAGATCGACCTGTACCGGCCCGTAGGCTGGCCGTATTCCGTCATCATGCAGCATGAACTTTTCCTGCAGCTGGACCGCGTGCTTGCCGAAGGGGACCGGCTCCGCGTGGAGGTCGATCCCTCCGTGGTTTCCGGCGCGAACGCCGCAGAAATGGTTTTTTCGGACAGGCGTTCCTTCTCCAGCGCTTTGAAGGTCAATCAAGTCGGCTACATTGCGTCCGAGGTCAAAACGGCGCAGATCGGGCGCTGGCTCGGCTCCTTCCCGGACGAGAGCGCGATTCTGGATGATTCCGGCGAAACGGAACGTTTCCGCGACATTTCGGCGGAGGACCTTTTCTTCGGGGGCGCGAAGAATGCCAAGATGGAAATCGAGACGAAAGACGATGCTCCGGGCAAGGCGGGAACAAAAACGAAAAAAAACGAGTCCGTCAACTCGGGAACCGCATCCGTCGGAGAGCATGAATTCGCCAGGTCTTCGCTCAAATACGATGCGCCTCCGCCGTTCGAGATTCGCGACGCGCGCACGCACAAAGCCGTTTTCTCCGGGCGGAGCGTCCTTGCCAATCCGGGGAACCGTTCGGAGGGCCGGGCGCAGTATTCCGGCGAAAACGTTTATGAGATCGATTTCAGTTCGCTCAAGACGCCCGGCCGCTACTACGTCGCCGTTCCCGGAACGGGGCGCAGTTTCGAGTTCTCCATCGCACCCGACGTCTACGACGAACCGTTTCAGACCGCCGCGTACGGTCTTTTCGCCCAAAGGTGCGGCATCGCCCTTGAGGATCCGTACTCGGACTGGCATCGCGTCGCCTGCCACGACAAAGGGATTCAGCTGACCACGCAGCAGCGGATCGACGACGACGGGTTCATCAGCGTGAAGAAGGCCGTTTCCGAAAAGAATGCATCCCGGGATGTGTTGGAGCGGCCGCCCGTCTATTCTGGCCCCGGCCTTATCGCCTATTTCCCGTTCAACGGATCCGCGGCGAATGCGATGCCGGGCGGCATGACGCTTTCTCCGACGAACGGAACGGAGCAGTCGTTCAAAGTCCTGCCGAATCTCATCTGGGACGGCGAGTCGAACCGCGTCTTCGAGACGAAGTCCGGGCGCGACAACGGGTGGTCGGGGAAACTTGAATATGACAAAACGAAAGGCCTTTCGTTCAATTTCTGGCTGCGGCGCACGAACGCCATCAAGGGATCGCGGTTCGACGGCGACGTCCTGACGCTTCAATCCGGGCGCGCCACTTCCTTCCGGTTCAACTGCGTCTGGGGCGTTCCGAATTTCCACTTCGGCGGTTCCAGGTTCTATGCGGGAAGCCGGCTCGGAGACGATGTCTGGCACTGCTATACGATCACTCTTGAACCGGATGCCGGGGGCGGACCCTGGACATGCCGCCTGTATCTTGACGGGAAGTATGTCCGGTTCGGAACTTCGGCCGGGAATTTCACGCCGGGAAACGATTTCATCTTCGGCGCCATAAGCAATACGGGGGCCGAGGGGTGTTATTTCGACGAGCTCCGCATCTACAACCGCGTCCTCTCCCAGGATGAGATCGCAAAGCTGTCCGAACGCGTTGAAGCTGTCGTTCCGAAGCTCATCCGGGCGTCCGGCGGACATCACGACGCGGGCGATTACAATCCGCGTTCGCACATCGACGTCGCGCAGGTCCTGATGGACGCCTACGAGATCGCGCCGAAGAAGTTCTACGACGGCCAGCTCAATATTCCGGAAAAGGACAACGGCATCCCCGACATCCTCGACGAGGCTTTGTGGGCGCTCAAGCTCTGGATCGGGCTTCAGGACGAAGACGGCGGCGTATACGACGGAACCGAATCCGACGGCGATCCGAATTTCTTCCAGACCGTCGAACTTGACCCCAGGGGCGACTTCGCATTCGCCAAGGACAGCCGCGGCTCGTTCCTTTTCGCCGGCGCCATGGCCCATGCCTCCCGGCTCCTCCAGTCCGTCGGCAAGAAGGAGATGGCCGCCGATTATCTGAAGCGGGCGGTCCGCGCATACGACTGGGGCGTGAAGAACAAACCGAAGACGAACGACACGAAGCAGTTCGGATCTTACTATACCGTTCCGCTCGCCTATGCGGCCGCCCAGCTTTTCCATACTACGGGCGAGGAAGCCTATCATCAGGCGTTTTCCGACAACACCCCGTGGAAAAAGGATCCGAAGGCGAGGATGATTGCAGACGACAACAGCTATGACCTTTCCCTGGCCGCCTACGCCTATGCTTCCATCCCGTTCCTGAAAGCCGACGCCACGCTCCATTCCAACGTCGTCCGCGCCATCTGCGAAGAAGCGGACAGGTATGTCAATGGATCGAACCGGGCGCCCTACAAGTTCATCCGTCATCCCTATGCGCCGATCAACTGGGGAACCGGGGCCTACGAGCATTTCCTCACCGTCGTTTGGCACGCATGGGCGTTCACGGAAAACATTCTCAAGGTCCAAACCTATTACGACGCCATGATCAAAACCGCGGACAACACCCTCGGATGCAATCCGCTGAACCTCAGCTGGATTGTCGGACTCGGTTCGAACAGCATCCATGCTCCGCTCCACAACAGCAGGTTCAATCCGACCGGTTTCTCCGTCAGAGGAATGCAGTCGCAGGGGCCGGATAGCGGAGGCAGGGAATATAATTATGCAGCCACGCTATTCCCGACACGGGGGGATACTCCGCCTCTTTATTGCTTCATCGACTCCATTTTCGCCATCGGGATGGATGAAGGCACGGTAATTCACCAGGCCGAGACCATGGCCGCATTCGGCCTCCTTCTTCCGGATGCGAAGAAGGAGACCGGAAAGACGGAAAAAGACGGCGGAAAATAAACAAAAGAATGCGGAACGGAAACCGTTCCGCACGGCAATGCCTGTTTTTATGTTTGACGCCGCTCGTGTAAAAAAAGCGCGGACGGCGTTTCCTTTGATTCGTGTCCGGCTCAGTAGCGGTAGCCGTCCGGCTTGAACGGACCGGAGACTTTCACGCCGATGTAGTCGGCCTGTTCCCGCGTAAGCTTCGAGAGCTTTGCGCCGCACTTGGCGAGATGAAGTCGCGCGACTTCCTCGTCGAGGATTTTTGGGATCAGGTGGACCTTCTTCTCAAGTTTCTTTCCGGCGATCTCGATCTGGGCGAGGACCTGGTTCGAGAAGGAACAGCTCATGACGAAGTTCGGGTGGCCTGTGGCGCAGCCGAGGTTGACCAGACGGCCTTCGGCGAGCAGATAGATGCTGTGTCCGTCGGGGAAGGTGTATTTGTGGACGGGACACTCGCATCCCTTGATCTCGGTGACTTCGATCCCTCTGACCGCCTTCAGTCCTGCCACGTCGATCTCGTCGTCGAAATGTCCGATGTTGCAGACGATCGCCTGGTCCTTCATCGCGGCCATATGCTTCGCCGTGATGATGCGGCAGTTGCCGGTGCAGGTCACATAGACGTCTGCGGTCTTCAGCGCATCCTCGATTCGGGCGACCTGAAATCCGGCCATGCACGCCTGAAGCGCGCAGATCGGGTCGACCTCGGTCACGACGACGCGGGCGCGTTCGTTCTTCATGGCCTCGGCGCAGCCTTTGCCGACGTCGCCGTATCCGCAGACCACGACCTGTTTGCCGGAGAGCAGCACGTCGAGGGCGCGTTTCAGCCCGTCGGGCAGGGAGTGGCGGCAGCCGTAGACGTTGTCGAATTTGGATTTCGTGACGGAATCGTTCACGTTGACGGCGGGGAAGAGGAGTTCGCCGGTCTTCGCGAGGTGGTTGAGCCGGTGGATGCCCGTGGTGGTTTCTTCGGAGACGCCCTTCATGTTCGCGGCGATCTTCTGCCAGAACCTGCGGTCTTTTTTGCGGACTTCCTTCAGAATGGCGAAAACGGCCCTTTCGTCGGCGGATTTCGGTGCGGTCTTCAGGAACGCGGGATCCAGTTCGCCCTTCACGCCCATGTGGATCAGGCCGGTGGCGTCGCCGCCGTCGTCCACGATCTGGTCCGGCCCTTTCCCGTCCGGCCAGATCATCGCCTTCATGACGAACTGCCAGTATTCCGGGATGCTTTCTCCCTTGTATGCGAAGACCGGGATGCCGCGTTTCGCGATCGCGGCGGCGGCGTGGTCCTGCGTGGAGAAGATGTTGCAGGAACACCAGCGGAGGTCCGCGCCAAGTTCGGCGAGGGTTTCGATGAGGACTGCGGTCTGAATGGTCATGTGCAGGCAGCCCATGATGCGGATTCCGGCGAGCGGTTTCGCTTTGCTGTATTTTTCGCGGATCGCCATGAGGCCGGGCATTTCGTATTCGGCGATCTCGATTTCCTTGCGTCCGAAATCGGCCAGTCCGATGTCGCGGATCATGTGTTCGCCTTTTGCTTTCCGGGTTGTTTTCGCTGTCATGTGAGTTTCCTTGTCATTGATTTGTGTAGAAAGGTTCAGATCATGGCGCGGATGCGTCCGCGCAGTTGCCGCCAGGCGGTTTCCGGCAGACGCGCTCCGAAATTCGACACGGCGGCCGCGCCCAGGATGGAGCCGATGCGTCCGCAGATTTCCGGTCCTGCATGATGCAGCCAGCCGAACAGGAATCCCGCTTGCCAGAGGTCGCCCGCGCCCGTCGCGTCGACCGCATTCGCGTGTTCCGGCGCGATCCTGACGGTGCGGCCGTCCATGCGGACGAGCGCGCCGAAAGCGCCGAGCTTGACGGCGGCGACGGGACAAATCCGGGCGAGGGCGTCGAGCATGGATTCGGGATCGTCTGTTCCGGCGAATTCCGCCGCTTCCAGTTCGTTCGCGAAGACGATGTCGACATAGTTGTTTAGATATTCGCGAAGCGCATTGCGGCATTCCCGCACAATCCCGTAGGACGCCAGGTCGAAGCTCACCGGTATCCCGGCGTTTTTTGCGCGTTCAAGAAGCCGCGGCAGAAACGTCCGGTCCTTCAGTCCGCACAGGTAGCCCTCCGTATGCAGGAGGCTTGCGCCGTCCAGATCGTCCGGCAGGATTCCGTCTGCGTTCATTTCCGCGGAGGCGCCGAGGTCGGTCGCCATGGAACGGTCGGCGTCGGGCGAGATCAGGCTCAGGCAGCGGCCCGTGCGTTTCGACGGATGATATTTGAAGGACTGGATGTCGCCGCCGGATTCCGCAAACGTGTCGCGGTAGTATATGCCGTCGTCGTCGAGACCGAGCCACCCGAGAAACCGCGTGCGGCAGCCGAGTTCGGAGAGTCCGCACAGGAGGTTCCCGGTCGAGCCGCCCGGCGCTTTTTCAAGAAGGAATCCGCTTGACCGAAGACGGCTGATCAGCGCATCCAGGCGTGCGGCGCCGACCCACGTGGTGTTGCCGCGTCCGCCGGGCAGTTCCCTCTCCAGAAAGCCGTCGTCGACGCGGACCAGCAGATCGACGATTGCGGTTCCCGCTCCGACGATTGCGGCGGACTGGCTGTTCATCCCGGAATGCCCTCTTGCGCACTCGCTCAGTCCGCGTATTTCCTTGCGGCGGCGAGGAGGGCGTCGACCTTGTCGACGGCTTCCCATGGGAAACCGTCGCGTCCGAAGTGTCCGTAAGCCGCCGTCTGGCGGTAGGTCCAGCCCCTGCGTTCTTTCAGCCCGAGCGCGGCGGCGATGCCGGCCGGAGTCATGTCGAAGACGTCGCGGACGGTCTTTTCCAGCGCGTGATCGCTGATTTTGCCCGTGCCGAAGGTGTCGACGAAGATGGAGACAGGTTCGGTCACGCCGATGGCGTACGCCACCTGAATCTGGCAGCGGTCGGCCAGTCCGGCTTTCACGATGTTCTTGGCGATGTAGCGGCACATGTAGGCTGCGGACCGGTCCACTTTCGAGGGGTCTTTGCCGGAGAATGCGCCGCCGCCGTGCAGGCCGCGTCCGCCGTAGGTGTCGACGATGATCTTGCGGCCGGTCAGGCCGGTGTCGCCCGCGGGGCCGCCGATCACGAAAACGCCGGTCGGGTTCACGAAAAACACGGTCCTGTCCGTCAGGAATCCGGCGGGAACCACGTCCGCCACAACCTTCCGCACAAGCTCCTCGAGCTGCGCATGCGAGGCGTCTTTCGTGTGTTGGGTGGAGACGACGACCGTTTCAATTGCGACGGGCTTGTCGTCCACATAGCGTACGGAAACCTGGCATTTTGCGTCTGGACGGAGGAACGCATGCTGTTCCGGCTGCGTCTTGCGGAGACGGGCCAGTTCGGCGACGATGCGGTGCGCGTAATAGACCGGAGCGGGCATCAGCGCGTCGGTTTCGGTGCAGGCGAATCCGAACATCATGCCTTGGTCGCCCGCGCCCTGCGCCTTGTTTTCCCCGGCGTCCACGCCCAGTGCGATGTCGGGCGACTGCCTATGTATCTTCAGCAGAACTTCCGCCGTGTCGGCGGAAAAGCCCAGTTCCGGGTCGGTATAGCCGATGTCGCGCACGACGCCTCTGGCTGTTTTTTCCCAGTCCACATGCGCTTTGGTGGTGACTTCGCCCGCAAGGAGGATGAAGTCCGTGGTGCAGAGCGTTTCCAGCGCCACGCGGCTGTCCGGATCCTGCTCCATGCAGGCGTCGAGTATGGCGTCGGATATCTGGTCCGCGACCTTGTCGGGATGCCCCTCCGAGACGGATTCCGAGGTGAACAGATAATCTTTTTTAGTCTGGCCCATGATAATGAATTCACTATGGATAAAAAGGAAGGTAGAATGGCGGAGAAATGGCGCGGAAAAAACAAAACCGGCCCTATATAATATAGCATTCCCCCGCCCGCGATACAAATTCGCGGCATGAATAATTTCGTTTTTTACGCTCTGTCGCAAGGCGTCGGATGGAACGGCGCATCTATGTGCGCCCGCGCACCATCGCCTTGAACCGGAGCCGGGCTGGCGCTTCGGCACATGCGCCCCGTGTGCGCGTATAAGCCGCAACTCCGTGTCAACGCAGCTTGCCGCGCCGCCTGCGGCGTCAGATGCTGAAGAGCGAGCCGATCTTCTTTCCGAGCAGGACGGACGCGGCGGCGAGGATGGACGCCAGGAAGCACATCGACCACACGCCGAACGCCGCGGCTGTGTATGGGCCAGAGCCGAGATACTGCGACAATTCGTAGATGGCCTTCGTGATCGGGTAGAACTCGGCTTTCTGCGCGAGGATCAGGGAGTCGGAGACCTCCATCATGGAAAAGCTGAACGCGAAAAGCGCGCCGACGACCAGGTTCGCCGCCACCAGCGGGAGCGTGATTTTCAGCAACGTGCGGCCGTATCCCGCTCCGGCGTTCCGCGAGGCGCGTTCGAGTTCCTCCGGCGTCTGTTCCAGTCCTCCCGCAACGGACCGCAGGACATACGGCACGCGCCGGACCGCATAGGCGACGGCGAGCAGGAAGACCGGATTCGCGACCGGATCGAACAGCGTATGCGCCCAGTGGTAGCGGATGGACATGCCGAGGAATCCGACGGCCATCACGACGCCGGGGATCATGAGCGGGGTCATGGCGACGAGGTCAAGCAGCCAGCCGAACCTGAAACTGCCGCGCCTGGTCAGAAAAGCCGTCAGGACGCCCGCGGCCAGCGACAGGGCCATCGCCAGAAGAGCGTATTTGAGGCTGTTCACGATGCTCGGCACGACCAGATGGTCGCCGAGTGCGTTGCGGTAGTGCATCAGCGAGAAATGCTCCGGCAAAACAGTTCCGCTCCAGTTCGCGGAGGATGCGACCAGGACGAGGCAGATGTGCGGCAGGGCCGCGATGAACGTGAATCCTGCGAAGACCGCGAGCGGGATCCATCGGCCGGGGCCGGTCAGTTTCCGCGCGGATGCGCCCGGCGTTCCTTTCGCGGCCGAGGCGGCCGCGCCGCGCCCGAGCAGAAGTTTCGCCCCGAGGTAGAGCAGGCAGGAGACGGCGAGCGTGATGATGACGAGGGAATACGCGGCGGGATTGGTTCCGAGCTCGGTGACGCCGTTGAAAATCTGGACCGGAGTCACGGTGTTGTATCCGAACATCAGCGGCGTGCCGAGTTCGGTGAACGCCCAGATGAGCACGATGCTGCCGCCCGCGAGCAGCCCCGGGCGAAGCATGGGGAGCGTGATGCGGCGGAACCTCTGCCACGGTCCGGCTCCGGCGTTGCGGGCGGATTCGAGGAGCGACGGGTCGATGTTTCCGAACGCCGTGACGAGGTTCAGATACGCGATCGGGTACAGGTGCAGCGCCTGGATCGCGCAGACGCTCCAGAACCTGCCGCTGCCGCCGAGCCAGTCGACTGGGGGCAGGCCGATGGCATTCAGGATGCTGTTCAGAAGTCCGTAGTGACCGAGAAGCTGCTGGAACCCGAGCGCGCCGACGAACGGAGGCAGGACCATTGGCGCCATCATCATGACGGAACACGCGGCTTTGCCGGGGAAATCGTACTTGTCATAGAGCGCGGCGAGCGGGATGGCGATCAGGAAGACGATGGCCGTGGTCACGACCGCGACGGCAAGCGAGTTCATCATGCCCTGAAGATACAGACGGCTGCGGAAAACTTCCCGCATGACAGCCGGGTCGCATCCCCCGGCCACGACCGTGAAGAGCGGCAGGAAGAGGAACAGCGCAAAGAAGGCCAGGACCGCAAATGCAAGGAAAAGAGACGGGAGGCGTTTCATTTCGGCGCGGTTCCTTTCTTCCGGGCGAGTTCCGCGGCGCGGAGATAGCTTGCGCGTGCGGCTTCGGTCCAGCGGATGCGCGCGGCCGCGGCTTCGGCGGGCGTTCCGCTCAGGGCTTTCGCTTCGTCCGCGGCGGCTTCATAGGGCACGGGGAGCGTGAGGAGTTCGGCCATCGCTTCGGGATTGGCCTCGGGGCCGCCGCTGTCCAGAACGGCTTTCCAGGCGGCGCGCAGATCGTCCTCCGGATCGAGGGCAACGCATTTGATGAGCACGCGGATGAGGCTGAAATAACGCCCCGTCCACGCGGACCTGTATTCGAACGTGCCGCCGAGGTCGTATGGCCGGTAGCCGGGCAGGGCGAGGTTTTCCGCCGGAATCTCGCGCGGGGAGTCCTTGCGGACGGTCGGACGGAGCTGGACATAGCGGACCGGGCCGCCGGGCGTGCCCGGCTTCTGAAGCCAGATCGCCGCCCCTTCCTTCGACAGCAGGAAGTCGATGAAATCCTTCGCCGCGTCGGGATTCGGCGCGCCTCGGAGGAGCTGGACCGGGTCGGCGGTGACGGCGGTTCCGCCGCGCGGCATGACGTAGGTCATGGTCGGCTCTCCCGTCCTCTGACGGGCCCATTCGGCCTCGCTGAATCCGTAGAAGTCGATGCAGACTCCCGCCGCGGCTTCGCCGGAGGAGACGTCGCGGACGACTTTGCCCGCGCTGTCTGCGATGGAACGCGCGTTCGCCGTGAGGAGTTTGATGCGCCGGAAACCTTCCAGCCAGCCCTGTTCCGGTCCGAGTTCCGCCATGGCCTGCTGGATGATCATCTCGTAGCATTTCGTGATGGAGCCGGATTTGGTCGGGTCGGCTAGGACGAGCGTGCCGAAAAACGCGGGGGCCGCGAGGTCGGTCCAGTTTCGCGGCGCTTCGACGCCGAGCTCGCGGATGCGCCGGAAATTGTATGCGATGCCGAACGAGGACAGGCAGTATCCGTAGTAACGGCCCTCCGGGTCGTAAATCCGCTCGCCCGCGAAGTCCATGGGGATGACGTCGTCGCGGAACCAGTCCGGGTGGCGTTCCTTCACGCCCGCGTCGACCGCGTATCCGATCGAGGCGAATTTCGCCTGGTCGTATGTGCCGCCGCCGAAGAAGAGGTCGATGCCGATCCCGATATTGGATTCAAGCAGGAGTTTCCGTGCCGGGTGGTCGGCGGCCGCGAGTCTGGAGTCCTTGAACGCCCCCGCGGTGTCGCGGTTCCATTCCATGCCGTTTTCCAGCGCATACAGCCGGAATTCCGCCTCGAACCGGTCGCCGATGTACCGCACGATGTCGCTGGTTCCGCCCGGGCTGCGCCAGTCGATCATGATGTCGCGTCCGCGGTGTTCCCGATACCATTTGCGGAACGCGTGTTCGAATTCGTATTTGATCTGCTCCGAGTTCGGCGTAATGATCACGAGGCTTTCCGGCGCGGAAGGGCTCCAGTCGGCGGACGGCCTGAGCGCGAGCGGGAGGATGACGAGCAGGACCGGAACTGCCAGGGCGAGGAGAAGTCGTTTCATTGCGGCGGACTCCGGCTGCTACCGGGCGTTTCCGGGAGGGAGAATTGCGATCGCTTCCGGCGGAACGGCGCATATGATCCTGTCGCCGGGGCGGCGTTCGGGCGCGGCGGATTCGCTCGCGTGGAGCGTGAAGCCGGACGCATCCAGCGCGAGTCCGGTGGTTTCTCCGAGGAAGACGCTGTCGCGGACGACGCACGGAAATGCGTTGGCGGACGAGGGCGCGACGTCGGTCCGGACGGCTTCCGGGCGGATCATGAGCGTGCAGAGGTCGTGCGGCGCGGGCGCGACCGGCTGTCCGTCGAGCAGAACGTGGAGTTCGCCCATCGGCGTGTTGAAGACGGCAAGTCCGTTTTCGATGCGCAGGCATCTCGCCTCCGGGAAATCGGCGTCGCCGAGAAACGCGGCGGTGAACTTGTTCGCGGGGCGCGTGTACAGTGCGCGGGGCGCGTCAAGCTGAAGGACCGCGCCGTCCTTCATGACGGCGATGCGGTCGCCCACGCTGAGCGCTTCGCGACGGTCGTGCGTGACGTAAAGCGCGGTCAGATCCCGTTCCTTGCAGATGCGCCGGATTTCGGTGCGCATGAGGTCGCGGAGACGTGCGTCGAGGTTTGAGAGAGGTTCGTCGAGGAGAAGAATGTCGCCTTTGAGCGCAAGGGCGCGGGCGAGCGCGACGCGCTGCTGCTGGCCGCCGGAAAGCTCGTTGACCTTGCGTTCGGCGAACTCCGACATGCCGACGACGGCGAGCATTTCGTCGACGGTCTTTCTGATCTCCGTGCGAGGCAGCTTTTTGATTTTGAGTCCGAATTCGATGTTTTCCGAGACGTTCAGGTGCGGCCAGAGCGCATAGTTCTGGAACACCATCGGCGTATTGCGCGATTCCGGGGGCAGGCCGGAGAGATCGCGCCCGCCGAGCGCGACCGTTCCGGCGTCCTGGCGGATGAGCCCGGCGACGATGCGCAGGAGCGTGGATTTGCCGCAGCCGGACGGGCCGAGCAGGAACATGAGTTCGCCGGGTTCGACTGCGAGGTCGACGCCACGCAGGACGGGCGTTCCGCCGTAGGCTTTGGAAACGCCCCTGATTTCAAGCATTGCCATGGTCCTGCCCTGGTTCAGCGGAAGTTTTCAAATGTGAGGTCGTCGTCGCAGATGTCGATGAAGAAGAATCCCAGCACGGCGTCCAGGATTTCGACCGGGTGGATGGAAACGTCCGCCTCGATCACGCCGAGTCCGAGCGACCCGCCGATCTCCCAGAAGTCGACCGCGCCCTCCTTCGGCAGGAAGGGAACCTCGTCGCGAGGCGTCACAAGGCCGTCCTTGTCCCACCAGTATTCCCTGGCGAGCAGAAAAGCCGGACGGCGTTCCATGTCCGTGGCGACGAACGGACCGATGCCGCTGTAGACGCCATTTCTGCGTGCGAATCCGTACTGGCGGTTATGGTCTTTGATCATTTGCGCCGTGGCGGAGTACCCGCCGCCGATCTCGGCCTCATGCGTGGCGCGGAGGCTGGCGTGCGCGGTGAGGCCGACGCCCATATTGAGAGTGAAAGAATCCAGAAGGTCCAGGATGCGGTTCGGAAAGTAGAGCGTGACCTTGTCCATCCAATGCGACTGCGCGTGAACGGACGCCGAGGCGCTGAAGAGCATGGCGAAGCCGATCAGAACGGCGGCCATACGGCGTTTCGTGTGTTTCATAGTCTTTTCCCTTGATTTGCAAAGCGTTGACTGCGCGAAGCCATTCGCACGCCATGTTCCGGCGGAAATTCCGCCCGCAAACGCGTCTTGTTCCGGCGGAAAGTGGATTCGCGAACAAATTCATAGAACAATAAGCCCTTTTTGTGAAAAGTCAAGGAAAAAAGCTTGACTTTCCGCCGTTTTCCTGTATTTTATTATCTTGATTCCTGTTTGGAATCTTTCCCCCCCGAACCGAAATTGGAACCCCGGACACAGCTTTGATCCTGCACCTTGTTTTCCTTGCCGCACTGATTTTGTGCAATGCATTCTTCTCGGCCGCAGAAGCGGCCCTGATCTCTTTGAAACCCGTTGCGCTGGAGCAGTTGTCGAAGAACGGCAAACGCGGCCGGATTTTGGGCGTCCTCGCCGCCGATACGGGAAGCTTTCTGGCCACGGTCCAGGTCGGCGTGACGCTCGCCGGATTTCTCGCCAGCGCATTCGCCGCCGACACGTTCTCCGACCCCGTGGCGCACTGGGTGTATCACGATTTAGGCTTCACCCGCCTGTCCGAAGCGTCGATCGACCATATTTCGGTGGTGCTCATTACCCTGATCCTGGCCTATTTCTCGCTGGTCTTCGGCGAACTCGTGCCGAAGCAGATCGCGCTGCGCTACACTTCGTTCGTCGCGCTGAATTCCGCAATCCCGATTCACTGGCTCTCCCGGGTCGCCTCGCCGCTGGTGTGGTTCCTGAACAACTCGGTCAAGCTCGTCATGATGCCCTTCGGATCCGCGGAAAATACCGAAAAAGTCACGGAGGAGGAAATCCGGTCCATCATCAACATGAGCGAGAAGGACGGCCTGATCGACGCTGATGAACGCCGCATCATCCAGAACGTCTTCGAGCTGGACAACATCACCTGCGGCGAGGTCATGACCAGGCGCGGCGCGGTCTGCGCCCTGGAGGCAGGCGCAAAGCCGGAGGAGGTCGAACGTCTGCTGATGGAAATGCCGTTTGCCGCCTATCCCGTGTACCGGGGCGTCATCGACCGGGTCATCGGCATCCTGTACGCGCCGGATTATTTCCGCGCCAGAATCAGGACCGGGCGGCCCCCGCTTCCGGTCGCGGTCATGCGGAAGCCGCATTTCGTGCCGGAAGGCGCATCGGTCCAGCAGGTGTTGCACGATATGCAGCGCGAACAGTTCGAAATTGCGGTCGTGCTGGACGAATTCGGCGGTACGGCGGGCGTTGTCACACGCGACGACCTGCTGGAAGAACTCGTCGGCTCGCTTCATCCGCGGAAACCGGAGGAATCTCTGATCCGCCTGACCGGGAACACCTGGGAGTCCGGCGGCCTTGTCCGCGTCGCCGAGGTCGAACGCGAATTGGACTGCAAGCTGCCGGAGGACGAACGCCCGGACACCGTAGCCGGACTGATGATGTCGGCGCTGGATGACATCCCGAAACCCGGCGACGTCGTGGAAATCGGGAACATGCGTTTCACCGTGCAGGCTCTTGAAGGCCGCCGCATCACGCGTGTCCGCATCGAGCTTCCCGCGCGGGCTGAGAGCGGAACGGAGAAATCCGAGCCCTGACATCCGCATGCGGACGCGGGGGGCGACGACCGCGCTTTGCCCGCCTGTCGGCGATACGCCCGATTCTTTTATCTTTAATGATTTTTTCGGCAAAAAAAACGAAAAACAACTTGTCTTTCCGCGATAGCGTGATATATTTCCCTTTATGAATTGATAGAATTCGAACCAATCTTTGAAGGAAACAGCCATGGCAGATCCGACTTCCGATACTCCGATGAACACCCCCGAAGATGTCCGTCCGCGCGCCACGATCAAACTCAAACCGATGGCTCCTCCCGCGTCGGCGTCCGCTCCTGCCGCGGAAGGCGCTCCAGCCGTTTCCGGCGCCCCGGACGCTGAACCCGCGGCGCATATCGCTCCGACGCCTGCCTCGACCGTTCCCGGCATCAAGCAGACCATCCGGCTCCGGCCCCCGACGGCGGCTCCCGCCGATGCTCCGGCCTCGCCCGAAGTGAAGCCGGCCATCAGGATCGTGCCGAAGTCCGCGGAGGCCCCGACCGGAATCCCGACCGCAAAGCCTGTGGAGGACGCGCCCGCCGCGTCTCCCGCTCCGACGATCCAGCTGAAGAAACCGGAATCCTCGACGCCGACGATCCAGCTGAAGAAGCCGGAATCCTCGACGCCGACGATCCAGCTGAAGAAGCCGGAATCCTCGACGCCGACGATCCAGCTGAAGAAGCCGGAATCCTCGACGCCGACGATCCAGCTGAAGAAGCCGGAATCCGGGGCGGCTCCCGCCGCCGCACCCGCCAAAAAGGTCGGAGAGGCCCCGATCCCGCCGGAACGCAAGCTCACGCTGAAGCTGAAAAATCAGCCTTCCCAGCCGAAAGAGCTTCCGAGGAACATCATCCCCGGCCTGAACATCCCGGACATGCCCCCGCAGGTGCAGCAGAAGCCCGAAGAGCAGAAGCCCGACGCCGCCGCGCAGCAGACGGAACAGCCTGCCGTTGTCGCCGCTCCGGTCGAGACTCCGACCCCGGTGCCGGAGGCCGTTCCCGAGGACAAGAAGAAAAAAGGCAAACTGCCCAAGGTGAAAAAACAGAAAGCGCCGGTCACTTCCGCGGACGAACCGAACTGGTTCTTCCTCACGCTTTCCTGCCTCACGCTCATATGCGTCTGCTTCATCGCTTATCTGCTGTTCGCGCAGTACATGAACATGTATGAGGAAATGCAGATCCCGATCCCGCAGTTCCTCATGCCGAAATGAGTGTGTTCAGTCCGAGCTGAACAGAATACAGAATCGAAATCCAGCCGCATCCGGAGATCGTTTCCGGGTGCGGTTTCCTTTTGCCGCGAACGTTAAACGTAACGTAAAAAGCGTGAAAAATGACGTAAACAATCCATTTTTCTTCCTGAAAATAGCGGAAACATGTTTGCAAAATATGTTGAATGGAATAATGTAAAAGAGGAACGTTAACAGACAGTTTTTCCGGTGTGGCTCCGAGGCTGCCCGGAGAGAATCAGGAAAGGATACCGGAATGAAGGCATTTCATCGTCATTGCATCGGCGCGGTCCTCTGCGCCGGAATCATAATCCTCGGCGCCGCTCAGGCGGATGCGGCCGCGATCCCGCCTGCCGGCAAGGGAAAGCCCCTGCCGAGCGGACGCGTGGTCAGCAACCTCAACGCGGAATGGAAATTCAAGCTCGGCTCGGTCGAGAACGGTCAGGCCGTCGATCTCGACGACAGCACATGGGCGCTTGCCCACATCCCACATTCGTTCAGTCTGCCGTACTTCCTCTCCGAACGCTTCTACACGGGCGACGGCTGGTACCGGAAGAAGATCAATGTATCGAACGTGGATTTCGTCATCAGGAACGGTTCCATCGTCGCGGAGCCGGACAAGGGATACCGTTATTACCTCGATTTCAAAGGCGTCTTCCAGGTCGCCGACATCTATGTAAACGGCAAGCTGGCCGGACATCACGAGGGCGGCTACACCGGATTCGAGGTCGATTTTACGGACCAGATGGTCAACGGCGAAAACCTGGTGGCGGTTCGCGTGAACAACCTGTGGAACGCGCGCCTCGCCCCCCGTGCGGGCGAACACACGTTCTCCGGCGGCATCTACCGCGACGTCTCGCTCGTCGTGAAGCGCGACCTGCACATCACATGGTACGGCATGGGAATTTCCACGCCGAAACTCGAAGACGGCGACACGTCCGTCCGCGTGGTGAACGAGATCCGCAACCAGTCAAATGAAACGCGCACGGTCAACGTGGCGACCAGCATCTACGACCCGGAGGGAAACCTCGTGGCGAAAGCCGACAAGTCCGGCATCGAGATGACGCCGAACGCGCTCATGGAGGTCGAGATCGTCACGCCGCAGGTGAAGGACGCCAGATGGTGGTCGCCCGAGACGCCGAACCTGTACCGCGCGGAAACCATCGTGACCAACGCGAAGACCGGCATGGTCTATGACCGCTACTCCGACAACTTCGGATTCCGCACGGTCAAATGGACCGCCGACCAGGGATTCTTCCTCAACGGCAAGAACCGGTATTTCCACGGCGCGAACGTGCACCAGGACCGCGCAGGCTGGGGCGACGCCGTCAGCCATGCCGGATTCGAGCGAGACGTCCGCTATATGAAGGAAGCCGGTTTCGACTTCATCCGCGGCTGCCACTATCCGCATCATCCGGCGTTCGCGGACGCCTGCGACCGCATCGGCATGATGTTCTGGAGCGAAAACTGCTTCTGGGGCACGACCGGCATGGGCGGTCCGACGATCTGGGGCGGCGCGAGCGCGTACCCCGTGGAGGAGGCCGACCAGATCCCGTTCGAGGAATCCGTGATCCGCAGCCTGCGCGACATGATCCGCATCAACCGCAACCATCCTTCCATTGTGTGCTGGAGCCTCTGCAACGAGGTATTTTTCTCCGACCGGCGCGTGATGCCGAAAGTGCGCGACTTCCTGCGCCGTCTTACGAAGATCGCCCACGAGGCCGACCCGACCCGTCTGGCCGCAGTCGGCGGCGCACAGCGCGGCGAGGTGGACCACTGCGGCGACATCGCCGGGTACAACGGCGACGGCGAATACATCCGCGAATACCAGAACCCCGGCATCCCGAACGTGGTGAGCGAATACGGCTCGAACATTGAGCTCCGCCCCGGCAGGTTCGACGCCGGCTACGAAGCAGTTGCCCATATTACAGGGAAAAAGGAATACAGCTGGCGCAGCGGCGAGGTCATCTGGTGCGGCATCGACCACGGCAGCATGGGCGGCCGTTTCGGCTGGATGGGCGTCATGGACTATTTCCGCCTGCCCAAACGCCGCTGGTACTATTACCGCGAGGTGTTCGGCGGCGTGAAGCGCCCGGAATGGCCCGTCGAGGGCATCCCGGCGAAGGTCGTCCTGACTTCCGACAAGAACTCCATGTTCGCCGACGGCACCGACGACGTACAGCTGATCGCCACGATCGTCAATGCCGAGGGGAAGGAACTCAGCAATTCTCCGGAGGTGACGCTCCGCGTGGTCTCCGGACCCGGCGAATTCCCCACCGGACGCTCCATTACGTTCAAAAACGATTCCGATATCGCCATCCGCGACGGCAAGTGCTCCATCGACTTCCGCTCCTACTACAGTGGAACCACCGTCATCGAGGCGACCTCGCCCGGCATCGAATCCTCCCTCATTGAGATCACCTCCACGCGCGGACCAGGATTCGTTCCCGGCAAAACTCCGGTCATTGAGAGCCGTCCTTACGTTAAATTCACGGGCGAACTCATCGGCGCGAAGCCGGTCGACAAGCCGCTCAACATGGCGCTGGACAAGCCCACGCTCGCCTCGGAATCCGTTCCCGGACATTCCGCAGTCTGCGCCGTCGACGGACGGTCCGAAACGTTCTACCAGGCCGTCTCCGGCGAAAACTGCTTCCTGACGGTTTCCGCCGAACGCATCATCAAGCCGAAGAACATCCGCATCGTCTTCAACTCCGAAGCGGAATACACGTTCAAGGCGGAATGCTCCCTGGACCAGGAATCCTGGACCCCGGTCGGCGAAATCAGCGGAACCTTCAAGGAAAAGGTTGTTCCGATGGACGGCAAGTTCGAGGGGCTTTTCTTCCGCATTACGTTCGCTCCGACGGATGCGGCCGAACCCGGCCCCGCGGTCTCCGAATTCGAGATCATGCTGTAAAACCTGAATCCACCCAAAAACACAACCGGCCGGCGGTTCCGTCGTCCGGACCCGGTTTCGCTTTCCGCGCTTCTTCCGTTTTTTTCAGAGGAGGCGCGCTTTTTTCGCTTTTTCATCGAACAAACCGGCGAAGAACACTGTCTGTATCGGCAGAGACCGTTTTTTGCAAAAAAACTTCGCGGACGCTTGAAATCAGGTGAAGCGGCGCTATTTTATATGCGGTTGCGCGTGTCTGCGCACGGGGTTTGAACGGTTCAGCCTCGCGTTGAGGCGGGAATCCGTCCAGTTCCGACGCGGATCGCTTCCGTTTCATCTCTTTTCGCGAGAAACATTCAACTCAGTATAAGGAGTTTTTATCATGTCGGTCATTATTTCTGATTATGTCGTAATTCCGGTCGGAGTGACTTCCTCCGGACTGACCGCCGACGCCGGCGAAATTGTTGTTTTGGGCGTCCTGACCGATTCCTTAGCCACGAACCAGGGCATGATCGAAATCGAGGCTGGCGGAACCGCGCAGCGGATATCCGCCACCAACAGCTCGTTTATCTGGGGAAGCAGTCTCGTCGAAGACGTTATGGTGGAAGAATACGCTCAGGTTGACATCGCGGGCGGTTCGATGAACAGGGCTTTGATCCAGAACAACGGTCATGCTCTTGTCGAGGCCGACGCGAAAGCGACGGCCGTCACGGTTGTGACCGGCGGCACCTTCATGCTCAACGGCGGTTCGGCTCTGGATACGGTCGTTTCGAACGGCGGCTTGTTCACGATCCAATCGGCTGCGAAAGCCTCTAAGACGTTTGTCCTGGAAGGCGGCCTGATGCGCGTAAACTACGAGGCGAGCGCGCCCGAAACGACTGTGAACGGCGGCTCGCTTATCGTGGAAAATGGTTCCGTGGCGGGCGCGGTCGTTTCCGCCGGCACGATGACGGTTCTGGAGGGCAACACGGTCCAGAACACGATGGTGCATGGCGGCGTCATGATCGTTTCCGGCGGCGCGGCCGACGGCGCGACGGTTGCCGAAGGCGCGCTCGTTTCCGCAGTCAGCGGCACGGTCCGGAATGCGACTGTGAACGGCGGCGGTCTCCAGGCGAAAGTCACCGACGTCTCCGGCCTGACGATGAACGGCGGAACGGCAACGCTGGATGCGGATTCCACGCTGCTCGGCAAGTCCGTGTTCGCGGAAGGCGTCGCGATCACGGTCGACGGCACGGTGGCGTTCGATACGCAGTACACGACTTCGACGGAAGCCCAGATCACGGGTTTTTCCGCCATTTCCGGGAGTGCGACGAAATACACGCTGGCCGCGGATCCCGCAGTCGGCGTCTATCTGCTTGCGACCGGCGCGGCGTCCTTCGACGGTGAAATCGCCTTCGGCAAGGAAACGCTCCGGCTCAACGAAGAGCCCGTGAAGGTCGGCGATCTGACCTATGGCCTGTCGCTGAACGACGGCGCGCTTGAACTGACGATCTCGGAATATGTTCCCGAAGGCGGCACGGTCGTATATGCGAACAGCGAATGGTCGACGAAGAAGACCGGCGACAAGGTTGTCGTCGGCGGAATAACCGCCACCATCGGAACCGACGCTTTCGCGACGGGCGACGAGGCTGCCGCGTCCGTTGCGGAGATCGACGGCGCGAAGATACGGGTCGCGGGCGGCACGGTCGGTTTCTCCGCCGAAAACCCGATTGCAAAAGATACGGTCGTCTACAGCGGCGCGACCTTGGCGGATTCCTTTGTCGCCGCGACGGGCAAGCTCGTCGTGAACAAGGGCGCGACGCTTGCCGGCAAGGAGACGTTCGCGGAAGGCGCGAACGTCACGGTCAACGGCACGGCGGCGTTCGACACGACCGTCGCGACCGCCGAAGTCGCCCAGTTCGCCGGATTCCATGTCTCCGGCGCCGCGATGTCCTGCACGCTCACCGTCGAGAACGTCCAGCCGTACGGCACGTTCCTGCTCGCGACCGGCGCGGCCGGATTCGACAAGTCGCTTTCGGTCCGGACCGGGAGCGGAACCGAACTTGGCGAGCTTGAGGTCAACCTCGGCAAGCAGACGGTTCTCGGCGGCGCGGCCTACACGCTGACGCTCGGCGAGGACGGCGTCCTGTCGCTGACCGTTGAAAAGGTCAGCGATATCGATCCCCCGGTCATCACGGTCACGGCGAACATCACGGAACCGACCCCTACGGACGTCATCCTCACGGCGGAAATTACGGACAATGTCGGCGTGACGTCCGCGGAATACCGCTTCGGCGAAGAGGGCGAATGGACCGAATATCAGCTGGGAGGCGTGACCGTCAAGGAAAATGGAACCGTCTTTTTCCGTGCGTCCGACCAGGCGGGGAACACCTCCGAGGAAAGCTACACCGTGTCGAACATCAACCGGGATCTTGACGTCGACCCGCCGGTCCTCGTCTATGTCCAGGGGTATCCCGAGGAGCCGTCCGAAATTGTCGTCGTCACGGCCGAATTCACGGACAACGTGGGCGTGACGCTCACGGAATACTGCATCGGCGAGCCGGGCGAATGGACGGAGTATCCCGTGGACGGCGTGACCGTCTCCGAGAACGGCACGCTCTACTTCCGGGCGTTCGACGCCAAGGGCAACATGTCTGACATCGCCAGCTATGCCGTGACGAACATCATCGACGTCACGCCGCCTGTGCTTGTCTCCATTACGGCCAATCCCGACGGCCCGACGAATCAGGACGTCGTCGTCACGGCGGTATACGAGGACAATGTGGGCGTGATTTCCACAGAGTACCGCATCGACGACGCGACCGAATGGACCGCCTGCGTGGACGGCAGCATGACCGCCACTGACAACTGCACGGTCTATTTCCGTGCGTCCGACGCAGCCGGAAACGTCTCGGAAGAATCTCCGTTTGTCGTGACCAATATCGACAGGATCCCGCCGGAGCAGCCCGCCGCCAAAGCGGACGTCACGGATCCGACGGACAAGCCCGTGACGGTGTCGGCCGAATTCTCCCCCGATTCCGTCATAAGGGAGTTCTCCGTGGACGGCGGGGAATGGAACGCCTATCCGGACGGAGGCGTCACGGTCACGAAGAACTGCGTCGTGTCCTTCCGCGGCACGGACGCCGCGGGCAACGTCTCCGCGGTGACGGACTACCCGGTTGCCAATATCGAACCGCCTCCCGTTCCGCCCGAGGAAGACACGGAGCCGCCCACGCTCAGCTATATCACGGCGAACATCACGAAGCCGACCAACAAGAGCGTGACTGTCACCGCTTCGTTCGACGACAACGTCGGCGTGACGTGCGTGCAGAGCCGCATCAACGACGACACATGGACGATCTGCGAAACGGAAGGCGTGACGCTCGACCTGAACGGCACGGTCTACTTCCGCGCATTTGACGCGGCCGGAAACGTCTCCGAGGTCGCCAGCTATGCCGTGACGAACATCGACAAGTCCCTGCCCGACGGACAGCCCAAAGTGTATGTGGATACCGGATGGGCCGACCTCGAGTCCGGCACGGAGGTCGAAACGTTCAACGGCGACCATGCCTTTGTCGGGGTCGACGCCTTTGCGACCGGCGACGGTGCGAACGCCGCCGTGGACGCGAACGGCACGATCCATCTTGACAGCGGAACGGTTTTCTTCTCCGAGGCCGCGCGCAACATTGTCATTCACCAGGCCGCGCTCGTGGCCGACAGTGAAGCGGGCCTTGATCATGTTACGCTCTTGGACAACGGCAGCATCACCATGACGAAGGGCGTCATGACGAACTGCACGCTCCTGTGCGGCGGACTGACCGTGGAATCCGGCGCCGTTGTCGACGGCCTGAAGATCGATACCCCGAACAGCCTCGGCGTTTCGGTCGACGGCGCCACCGTGAAAAACGCGGTCGTGGGCTGCCAGATGCTTTTGTTTGACATGGAATACACCTGCTCCATGTCTGTTGCAGGAGAAGGCGGCCTGGCCCAGAACGTTGAAGTGGTCAAGGGCGGTCGTCTGTTCGTGTCGGCCGGCGCCCGCGCCGAAAATGTCGTCCTCTCCGGCGACAATGAAAATTATCTGGAAGGCGAGCTTTACGTTTACAACGGCGGCGCTGCGTCCGGGATCACGGTTTCCTCCGGCGGATATTATGCCGATCAGAACGGCGCTGTCATAAACGGTCTTGTCATTCTGGAAGGCGGTCAGGCCTATATGCGCGGTTCCGGCAGCAAGGCTTTCGTGAACGGCGGCATCCTGGGGGTGGAAGCCGGCGCCATAATCAAAGGCGCGACGGTGGCCGCGGGCGGTTCGATGTGGACGGTCAACAGCGCCGGACGCGGCAGCGCGATTGACACCGAGATCCAGTTCGGCGGCGTCGTGAGCAATCAGGGTTATGCTTTCAATACGGTGATCCTGAACGGCGGCGTCATGCATACAAACGGCATTGCCGAGGCGACCGAGGTGCAGGCGGGCGGCGCAGTCGATTTCTTCTATGGAACGATGCGCGACGTCACCGTCCGAAACGGCGGCACGCTGGCGGCGCCTTTGGAAGAAACCTACGGCGGAACCCTCACCGGCCGGGTGACCGTTGAGGAAGGGGCGACCGTGAGCCTGGCCGCAAATCAAACCATTGACTTCGACATCTCCGGCCTCGACGGCGCGGAGGATATCCCGCTGGTGAGCGGATTCTCGTTCATCGAAGGGTCGCCTGAGCTGACGCTTACGGTCTCCGGGGAAGATCAGTCCGCGGGCAGGTATCTGCTCGCCACCGGCGTGATCTCCTTCGAGGGCCGCGGCATCGCCTTCGGCGAATATACGCTCACGGTCGGCGGCGAACCGGTCAAGCTCGGCGACAACGTGATGACGCTTAATCTCTCCGGAGACGCCCTCGTCCTGTCGGTCATCGCCCCGTCGGATCTCGTCTATGCGGACAGCGAATGGTGCGAATACCCGGACGGCGCTGTCGTCGACGTTCCCGGCGGCCAGGCCACGGTCGGCATCGATGCGTTCGCGACCGGCGACGCCGCGGTTGCCGCTGCGGCGGAAGGCGGAACGGTTGAAGTCGTCGGCGGTCTGGTTTCGTTCAACAGCCCGGTCACAAAGAAACTTGTGATCGATGAAGGCGCTACGCTTACCGGAAAGGCCGCGTTCGACGAGGCCGTCACGGTCGACGGCACGATCGGATTCGATACGGCCTATGCGACGGACGGCGCGCAGATCACCGGCTTCGAGAACGTCGAACTCGGCGAGACCGCGCAGTTCACTCTGACCACCGGCGAAGCCGT